>JADMIO011246840.1_pt1 | contig 92248 bp, 68 predicted proteins | sample 8958161 | NCBI WGS metagenome assembly JADMIO01 (sample SAMN16585339, study PRJNA669376) | soil metagenome | isolation source: Crop rotation soil | place: USA: Cullars Rotation, Alabama | collected 2011
CCGCCTCGACCTTCCAGGTGCGGTTGCCGTCGTGGAAAATAACCTTGCGCAAGACGTCGCGCTCGGTAAAGATGCCGACGAGCTTGCCCGACTTCCGCACGAGTACGCAGCCGGTGTGATGCTTGTTCATCGCGTCAACGGCAGCGACGACCGTGGCGTCCGCATCGACGATGAGCGGGTCCTTCGCCATCAATTCGCCAATCGGCGTTTCAAGAATCGCATCGCGCAGCCGTTCGCTCTCGTCGGCGGCGCCGGTGCGTGCGATGGTTTCTTCATAGGAGTCTTCGAATTCGCTGACATTCATGAACGGCCTCCTCAGCTGAGTGAAATGCTCGGCGTAGTATACCAAAACCGTCGGCGCGTTGCCAGCGCCGCGCGCGGCAAATTAAGCGAGCCTCCCACGTAAGTGGGGGGAGAGTGAAGTTTCGGAGCTTCACTCCCCCCCACTTACCTGGGAGGCTCGCTAATCACCAGCGATTTCACTTTTGCCGAATCGTCACGCTGTACGCGCCGGTCGCTCCTGGGGCATACGAGGTCACGACGATGCGATAGTCGCCGTCCTGCGTCGGCGTGAACTCGACGCGCGAGTTGTAGTTCTTGCCGGGCACCACGTCGTCGTTGTAGGCGAGTTCCTTGCCCGTGGAGTCCTCGACGCGCAGCCAGGTGTCGAAGAAGCCGGCCTTGGGCGTGGTGCTGCCGTCGCCGCTTTCGAGATCGATGACCACGGCCTGGCCGCCGGTGAGCCGAACGGTGTGAACCTTGGCGTAGCTGGAGGTGCGCAGCTTGTCCTTGGGGTCGGTCGTGGCCAGCGTGCCGGAGGTCGAGAAGAGGACCTTGCCGTCCCCGGCGATGGCGCCGAAGCCCGGCTGCTTGGCGAGTTCGTCCTGCCAGGCGAGGCGCAGCTTGCCGAGGTCGCTGGCGAGATCGGGGAAGCTCGCGCCGGTGCCGAGCTTGGTCTGGATGTCGAGCACGGGCTTGACAGTGAGCCCCGTCCCCGGAGCGCCGTCGGCCATGCGGACGAGCTGTCGTTCGATGAGGGCGCCCGTGCCCGGTTTGTCGGCCCGCGGCGCGGCGCCGGCGCCGATGGCGACGCGCTCCCCGCCGCTCAGATGGACGCCCATGATGAAGAACGCTGCCGCGCCGGGGTTGATGCTCTTGGCCGCCGCGGCCTGCATCTCGAGCCGCATCGTGCCCATGCGGCTGGCCATGTCCGCGAAGCTCACCTTGTCCATGTCGACGTCGGCCAGCAGCGCCTTCAGGCCCGCGCTCGGCAGCTTGAGCGCCTCGGCGACGTCGATGCTGTTGGTGAGCTGCCGTTTCATGAGCGCGATCGCGCCAGGCTTCAGCTTGGTCGCCTCGCCGGTCATCTCGATCGCGACCCCCTCGGCCCCTTCCATGTGGACACCGAGGACGAACAGGGCCCGTTTGATCTCATCGGCGCGAGCGGTCGTCGCGCTCAGGGACAGCAGCAAACCCAGCGACACGGCAAGCAAGGAGCGGATCATGGCTATTGTCTCCCGTGAAAGTTGAATGCGGATTGAGGTTCTCAGCACGAAAACGCCGCCGAGCCCGGTGCTTGCGCCCGGATTTGCGTGGAGATCGTACGTAAAACACGGGATTTGCGTCAATACCAGAGAGGCCGTCAGCGCTGGGCCTTGAGCCCGACCGCCTTGCCGTCGAGGCCCCAGGCCGGGTCGATGGCGATGCCGAGATGCGCCAGCGCGGTCGGCGCGATATCGACGATGCCCGGCGCCGGCTCGATCGCGCCGCGCGCCGCCGACTTGCCGCTGACGATCACGAAGATCGTGCGGTGCTCCGGGATGTCCTTGCCGTGCCCCTTGCCCGAGCCGCCGTGATCGGTCGACACGAGGATCAGCCAGTCTTCGGCCGCGTAGGTCTTGCGGCTCTCGAGCGTCTTGAGCAGCGTGCCGACCTGCTCGTCCGCCTTGGCGATGGCGTCGAGGTAGCGGTCGAGCTTGGGATCGAAGCCGAACTTGTGCCCCGCGCCGTCGACGTCGTCCAGATGTACGAACAGCAGATCAGGGCTCTTGTCGCGCAGAACCTCGCACGCGGCCTTCGTCACCTCGGCATCGGTCTTGAACGCCAGCGTGACGTCGGCCTTGCGAACGATCTGTGACTTGATCGGCTCCCAGTGCACGACCGACGCGACGAAGTTCTCGGGCCGGGCCTTCTTGATGCGTGCGAGCAGGTGGGGATACTTGTCGAAGTTGGAGAGCTTGAAGTCGTTGCCCTTGACGCCGTGCTTCTCGCGCCAGACGCCGGTGAGGAGGCTGCCCCAACCGGAACCGCTGGCGGTCATGTCGCCGGTCTGGGCCTTGGCGGAGAAGGCGCCGTCCTTGATGAGCCCGTGCAGGTGCGGCGCCTTGGCGGCCAGGAGAGCGTCGGGCCGGCAGCCGTCGATGCCGATGATGAGGACCTTCTTCTGGGCGAGGGCAGGGCAGGGGAGCAGTGCCAGCAAGGCGATCACGCCGATTCTCATTGCGTTCTCCAAAGAAGGAGCCCTTGCGGTAGTGGGTCCGTTTGTTGGCATTCGCTCAAAAGCAGCGGCCTCATTGTCAGCTTTCCCTCGGATTGTGCAAGAATCAACTGGTATTTTGCGGCGAAGGCACATTTCGCGCGGCCAAATGGCGCTGCGGCGACCGAGCGAAAGGCCGATTAGGAGGCAAGAGCATTGAGCGGCCGTTTTCTGTCCTGGCTTGATCGCTTTTGCGGGCGGCCGTATGATGCAAATAGCACTGGGATAATGCTATGCCGCTGCTCAACCGCAAAGTCGACTACGCCCTGTTGGTTCTGTGCTACTTGCACCACAAGGCCGAGGGGGGCTGCGCCCGCGAAATCGCGCTCCGCTTCGGGCTGAGCCGCTCGTGGCGAACATCCTCAAGGAGCTTTGTCAGCAGAGTTACGTCACGAGCCATCGCGGCGTCAAAGGGGGCTACGTGCTGAAGCGCGAGGCGGCCGGGCAAACGCTCGCGGATTTGATCGACGCGCTCGACGATACGGTGCAGCTCGCCGAGTGCAACGCGCTGCCGCCCGACGGCTGCTGCAACCTGCTCGACGTTTGTCCGATCCGGGCGCCGATCGCCGAGGTGCACCGGCGCATCCGCGCTGTGCTCGAAGGTGTGACCCTGGCCGAGCTTTTCGCGCGTGGAGTGCAGACGCTGCAGCTTGACGTGTCGCGCTGCGAGGGCTGAACCTGCATGGTGCGTTTGCCGATCTACCTGGACCATCACGCGACCACGCCGGTCGATCCGCGCGTGCTCCAGGCGATGCTGCCGTACTTTTGCGAGCAGTTCGGCAACGCCAACAGCGTGCATGCGTTCGGCCAGCGCGCGGCCCAGGCGGTCGATGCCGCACGGGAGCAGACTGCAGCGCTGATCGGCGCCGAGCCGCGCGAGATTGTGTTCACCAGCGGGGCGACCGAGAGCAACAACCTCGCCCTCAAGGGCGCCGCCGCGATGTACGCACGCCAGGGCAGGCACATCGTGACGACGCAGATCGAGCACCGCGCCGTGCTCGATCCGTGCCGCCGGCTGGAGCGCGACGGCTTCCGTGTCACGTACGTGCCGGTCGATCGCTTCGGGCAGGTGTCCGCGCAAGACGTCGCGGCCGCGCTGACGCCGGAGACGATCCTGGTCAGCGTGATGCTGGCGAACAACGAGGTCGGCACGCTGCAACCGGTCGCGGCGATCGGCGCAATGTGCCGGGAGCGGCGCATCCTGCTGCACACCGACGCGACGCAGGCCGTCGGCAAAATCGCGGTTGACGTCGGGGCGCTGAACGTCGATCTGCTCAGCCTGTCGGCCCACAAGATGTATGGCCCGAAGGGAATCGGCGCCCTGTACGTGCGCCGCCGAGTGCGGTTGGAACCGATTCTCGACGGCGGCGGCCACGAGCGCGGCATGCGCAGCGGCACCTTGGCGGTGCCGAACATCGTCGGCCTCGGCATGGCTTGCGAACTTTGCCAGCGCGAACTGCGTCAAGAGAGTGAACATTGCCGGACGTTGCGCGAGCGCTTGCTCGACGGCCTGCTGACGGCGCCGGGTTGCAACCTCAACGGCCATACCGACCAGCGCTTGCCTGGCAACCTCAACGTCAGCTTCGCCGATGTGCACGGCGAGGCCCTCCTGATGGCCATGAAGAACGTCGCCGTCAGTTCCGGCTCCGCGTGCACGTCCGCCAGCGTCGAACCGAGCTACGTCCTCCGCGCCATGGGCGTGCCCGACGAATTGGCCCACGCCAGCATCCGCTTTGGCATCGGCCGATATAATACGCTGGAGGAGATCGAGTACACGATCGCCGAAGTCACTCGCGTGGTGCAAAAGCTCCGCGCGATCAGCCCCGCGCAGCAACTGGTAAGTTCGTGAACGTTTTTCTTTTTGGAAGGAGTGTCTGACATGTCTATTACCCTGACCGAAAAAGCGGCCGGTGAAGTGAAGAAGATCATCGCCGAGCAACTGTCCGGCCCCGACGCACCGCCGCGGGTCTACCTGCGCATGAGCGTCAAGGGAGGCGGCTGCTCCGGCTTCCAGAACAAGCTCGATCTCGACAAGGACATGAACCCGAAGATGGACGAGCTGATCGAGCAGCACGGTGTCGCGATCGTGGTCGACCGCCGCAGCCTGATGTACCTGTCGGACGTGACGGTCGACTTCCACGAGGACATCAACAAGCGCGGCTTCAGCATTTCCAACCCGAACGCGAAGACCACGTGTGGTTGCGGCAGCTCGTTCTCGATGTAGCCGATTTGCCGCTTGCGGCTTAGCGCTCGCGTGGCGCCGCGCGAGCGCTAAGCCGCAAGCGGCGCGCAAGGGCGCTTAGCTCAGCGGCCAGAGCACCTGGTTTACACCCAGGGGGTCGGGGGTTCGAGACCCTCAGCGCCCAATGGACTTACGGAGAATTCGATGCGAATATTGTTCCGTTCTTGTCACCAAGAATCAGGTGGTTCCTTGGACCGCTGACCTGGTTGCTCAACTTGGCCTATTGGCGGGTAAATACGTTCGAGCGAGAACAGGCAGGGTCTTTCAAGTAACGCCAACCACTTTTCGTACTCCTTCAAGCAATCGTCCGGACTGACGAATCTCTTCCAGACCAGCCGCGCTCAACAACGAACTCGTCTGCACGTCGGACGAACTCAAGATGCCGAGATTCCAAATAGCCTGGCTGCCGGACGATACCTGGCGTCACGATTTCAAGCAGGAATACCATTATGGCATCATTACGAATGCTCATGACCGCGTCACTCTTTGCCTCCTGTGCTGTTCTTGTAGCGAGCGGCCAAGAGAAAAAGGAAGCCAAGGCCGACGACGAGAAAACCCAGCGGAACCGGGCACTGAATCTCGCTGCCGCGCTCGGCCAGTTGGACAAGGTCAAGGAGTTGCTCAAGCAAGGCGCGGACATTCAATGGCGCGACCCCGCCAACAACGGCAAGACGCCTCTGGTCAAGGCCATTCTGGGACAGCGCTTCGAGACCGTCAAATACCTGCTGGAAAATGGGGCGGACATCAATTATCCAGATGGCTCCGGTCGATACCCCATCCACTTCTGCTGTATCAGTTCGAACCTTGACATGGTGAAGTACCTTCTTGCGAAAGGCGGGGACAAGGACGTCAATCGCGGCCCGTTCAACTTGCTCGTGTCCGTGTGCGATCACGGCCAGGCCGCTCCCGCGTTGATCCCCATCTTCGTCGAGGCAGGGGCCAATCCCAACGTCTATCAGGGAGCGGTGACTCCGCTCATTGCCGCCATCAAGCTCGATCCGAAGGTTCGCAAGCCGGAGATCGCCCGCTCTTATGTCAAGGCGTTGATTGAATGCAAGGCCGACGTGAATCTGAAAGACAAGAAGGGAATGAGCCCGCTCCAGTGGGCGAACCAACGCGGCGATCAGGAAATCATTGCGATGTTGAAGAAGGCAGGCGCGAAAGAATAGGAACATCGATGCAACCACGAACGCTTGCGATCTGGTGTCTTGCGTGGACGATGATCGGCGCCTGGCCAATGCAGGCGCGGGCGGCCGACCCAGGCGAATCCGCGCAGGCGCTGGCCATTCAGCTCCAAAAGCTGGCTGGCAAGCAAGATAAACCCGGGCCGCTCAGCGAGATGTTGTCGCGGCAAATTCATGCTCGTTTGCATGGAGCCAACCAGCGCGAGGCCACGGCCTTCGACAAGATCAAAACCAGAGCCGACTGGGACCGCTTCCGCGAAATCCGCATCACGGCGTTGCGCGCATCGCTCGGATCATTCGCGCCGGCCCCGCGCGACGCCACCATCCGCAGCACCGGCGCCATCAAAGGCGACGGTTACCTGATCGACAAGCTCGTCTTCGAAAGCCGGCCGGGGTTGCTGGTGACGGCCAACTTGTATCGCCCCGCTCTGCCGCCCAGGTCGATGCCAGGCATCGTGATCGTGCACAGCTTCTTTCATCCCAAGAATCAGCCCGAGCTCCAGGACATGGGGGTCAACTGGGCGCGGCAGGGATGTCTCGTGCTGGTGCCGGACCTCCTGGGCCACGGCGAACGTCGTCAGCATCCCTTCACGGACAGCAAGAGCTATCCGGGGCCGTTCAATGTTGTGCGACAGGATTATTTTTCGCGCGCCAACACGGGCATCCAGCTCTACGCGGCCGGCGAGAGCCTGATGGGCTGGATGGTTGGCGACCTCATGCGCTGCGTGGACGTGCTCCTGTCCCGGCCCGGCATCGACAAGGAACGGATCATCATGCTCGGCGCCGTCGCCGGCGGGGCCGATCCGGCGGCGGTGGCGGCGGCCCTCGACCCGCGCGTTACCGCCGTGGCGCCCTTCAACTTCGGCGGTCCGGAGCCGGAGACGCCTTATCCTTTGCCGGCCGATCCCGAGAAGATTTATCCCTATGCCCTGTGCAACCAGTGGGACACGACACGCCGGCTGCGCAACTCGGCGCGTGACGGGTTCGTCCCGTGGGCAATTGTCGGCTTCGTCGCGCCGCGCCGGCTGATTTATTCCCACGAGTTCGCCTGGGACCGCGAGCACGATCCGGTCTGGCCGCGCTTGCAAAAAATCTACGAGTTCTACGACGCGCGCGATCGCCTGACTTTTGCCCATGGCTACGGTCTGTTGTCGAGCAAGATCGAGGAAAGTTCCGGCTGCGGCAACATCGGCGCAGCCCTGCGCAAGCCGCTCTACGAGATCTTCAAGCGGTGGTATGGGATGTCGACGCCCGAGAAGGAAATGCAACAGCGCCGGACGGCAGAAGAACTGGCCTGCCTGACGCCCGAGGTCGCGGCCGCCTGGAAGGCCCGCCGGGTGCACGAGATCGCCGCCGACCTGGCACAGGAGCGTCAACTGGCCATCCACCGGCGTCTGGCGGAACTGAAGCCGGAGGTTCGCCGGCTGGAGCTGCGGCGCACCTGGTCGGAGCTGCTCGGTGACGTCACGCCGCCGGCCAAACTGAAAACCAGCGACCACGCCAAGGAAGCGCTGGGAGAAATCACGGTCGAGCGCATGGTTCTGGAAGTGGAACCGCAGATCGTCGTGCCGGTGTTGCTGCTCATCCCGCCGCGCAAGGAGAAACAACGGTTGCCTGTGGTAGTCGCTGCTGCGCAGCACGGCAAGGACGAGTTCCTGCGCCGGCGCGCCGACACCATCGCTGAGCTGCTGCGCGGAGGCGTTGCTGTCTGCCTGCCGGACGTGCGCGGCACCGGCGCCACGCGCCCCGGGGGCGACCACCGCGGCGCTCCCACAGGTTCACGAGCAAGTGTGGCGGCCCGCAGTGAGGGTACCCTGCTGGCCAACGGCGCCTGGATGCTCGGCGGCACGCTCGTCGGCGACCGGCTGCGCGACTTCCGCTCGGTCGTGCAGTACCTGCGCAGCCGGGGCGACCTGGACGTTGCGCGGCTGGGCTTCTGGGGTGATTCCTTCGCGCCCGTGAATGCGCCGGATCGCTCTGTAGCAGTGCCGTGGGACGCCAAGGAGTTGCCGGACCAGAGCGAGCCGTTGGGTGGCTTGCTTGCCCTTTTGGGAGCGCTCTACGAGGACGACGCCCGCGCCGTCGTCGTGGGCGGCGGTCTGGTCGGTTACGCATCGCTTCTGGAGAGTCCGTTCTTCTACGTCCCGCACGACGCCATCGTTCCCGGCGCCGTCGCCGCGGGGGACCTGGTCGAGATCATCGCCGAGCTGGCCCCCCGTCCGCTTCGGCTGGAGGGACTGGTGAACGGGCGCAACCAGCGGATGGCCGCCGATGCAGTGACGAAAGCCCTGGAAGCTGCGGTGCAAGCGTACGGCGCCGCGGGCAAGCGTGACTGGTTGTCTGTCCTGCCCGAGCCGAAGGACGACCGTGGCCGTTGGCTCCTGGAAATGCTGCGGTGAGCGACCTCAATCCTAGTATCCCGTGGTCTTGGCGGTCTTGGGTCCCTGGAACAGCATGTAGCCGGGACGCTCGCGCCAGCTCGACGGGCCGGCGAGGACTTTGCCGTGGCCAAGGACCGATTCGCGGACGACTTTCTCCCGCGCGTTGTACGACGGGGAGCCGTCGCGATCGCCGGCGAACATGCCGAAGTCGTTGCTGGCGATCATCACGATGTCGATACCCTCGACCTCGTTGAGGATGTTGTCGATATTGCCGGCGCCGGCCGGGTTCTCGATCTGGATCATGACCAGGATGTTGTTGTTGGCGTTGGCGGGATAGTTGTCGCCCCAGATGGTTTTGGCCTGGTTTTGGCCCGAGCTGCGCTTGCCCCAGGGCTTGGCGTTCGGTTTCTCGCGGTCACCGATCGGATACTTGGAATACAGGACCGCGTTGCGCGCCTCCTCGACCGACTCCACCATCGGCACGACAATGCCCAGGGCGCCGGCGTCGCAGGCCTTGAGGATGTCGCCGACGTTGGCGGACGGCACACGCACGAACGGGATGCACCCCGCTTCGGCAACGACCTTGATCAATTGCTGCGTCTCGCGCCAGGTGAGCGTGCTGTGCTGCATCTCGATCCAGATGAAGTCCTGGCCTTCGCACGCTTTCTTCGCGGCTTCGAGGTCGGGATGGATCAGCGTGTTGCTGAAGATCTGCTGGCCGGCCTTGAGTTTGGTGATGACGGTGTTGAAGGTAAGCGAACCAGGCTGCGCGGTCATGTCGTTCTGCTCCTTTGGGGGTGTTGCACACAATCTAGCGGTAGGCAAGTTGGCCGTCCAGCGGTGCGAAATGCCCCCGATTGTCTCCGCTTGCCAGCGCGATCGCAATCTGGGCGGTGACGTCCATAGCATTACATGAGCCGGTACCCGCTATTCGGATGACCTTCGGTTCCGAATTCCGCGAACGATCGATTCTTCGGCCAAGGATCCGGTTGCACAAGGGGAATCAAGCGCCCCAAGGAGCATTCGTGATCAATCAATCCCTTTGGATCGCAGGATACTTGACGCTTCTTGCGGTTCCGGTTCTCGCCACTGCAGTCCAACCGGGTCCACTCCAGAAGGCGCAGCCAATCTTTGACCGTCATGGCGATCCATTACCGTCGCACGCTCAACTAAGGATCGGCACCACGCGCTTGCGGCCAAATGTAAGCAACAGCGGACGAATTAGCGCGATGGCGTTCACGTCAGATGGGAAACGCCTGGTGATGTTAACCGAATGGAGTGGCGTGCAAGTCTGGGATTTGACGAGCGGCAAGAAATTGCTCGAGTTCGGCAAACCCGAGAACATTGGCGGAGAGGCCTACGCCATTTCCGATGACGGCAATCGAGCGGCCGTGATCGACTCGCACAAGACCTGCCGCTTTTACGACGCTTCGGACGGCAAGCTCATCAGCACGGCGATCAGCGACTGGTATGGCGTGAACAGGTTGCGATTCTCTGCGGACAACAAATATTTGGGGGCCTATCATCGCCATGAAACGGCTATTTGGGACGTCGCCAGCGGTAAGAAGGCATGGCATATCGCATTCCCCAAGGAATCTTGGTTTGGTGAATTTGCCTTCGGCCCGGACGGAAAAATGGTCTTATTTGCCCCGCGTGCTGGTACCAACCCACCGCCCGACCCGCTCGAGAAGAATCGCCTGCCACTCCTGCTTCTTGATGTCGCGAAAGGGCCGGCATCCGAGCGTGCGTTGCCAATCGAAGTTGCCAGAGCCCGCCAGCTCGCGTTTTCTCCGAATGGCAAGATCATCGCGGCCGAAAAATGGAACAAGGAATTCGTCCTATGGGATGTTGCGAGCGGAAAAGCACTGCACGAGCCCGAGACCGTGGACGACATGGTCCGGTGCATGCGTTTCTCCCCTGACGGCAAATGGATCGCCACCGGCAGCAACCATGGCCGCATCCGCCTCTGGGACGTGGCGACCGGCAAGCTGAAGCGAAAGTTACCCGGCTTTGAAGTAACTGTCATGGGCCTCGCCTTTTCCCCCGACAACAAACGAATTGCCGCCTCTTGCTCGGATGGCACCTTTCGCGTTTGGGAAACCGAATCCGGCAAGGAAGAATTCGTTTATGAAGGGCATCGCATGCGCAATGTGCAGGCCCGCTTCACTGATGGCAAAACCATACTCTCCATTTGCGGCTTCAATCCGACCTCTAATCGCACCGCCGATGAGCGCACTTTTTGCACATGGGATTCAACCACGGGCAGGGCGCTGGGCCGCATCGAGCTGAGCCGTAAGGATTTCCTTCCTTTTTGTATCTCCGGCGACGGCAAAATGCTCTTCGTGATCGACGGAGGCAAGATTTCGAAGAAGAACCTGGATTCCGGCAAAGCCCAAGACCTAATGGGGTTGCCAGCGAACTATTACCGGTACCTTTGCTCTGCGGACGGAAAATACTTGGCCGGACATACCGACGATTTTTGGAGCAGGACAAAGGATGAACTTGTGACCAGCAACACCCTCAAGGTGATAAACACAGAGACGGACAAGCAGGTCCTCTCTTTTCAAGGACGAAAGGGAGAGAAATTCCACTGTCGCTTTACCGACGATGGTCGCTACCTTGCCGTGCATTCCTTTTGCTACGAGACGGACGGCGCGATGGGCAGGCGTTCTGGAATGGACCTGAAAGAAAGTTTCTTGACGATCTGGGACATGCAAACGGGGAGAAAGACTCCGGAGGCCAGACTCCTCGGCCGGAAATGGGACAAGGATTTCCGCTGGCCTGGCGGCGAATCACTTTCGTCCGATAGAAAACTTGCGCTGACGCGCGGCGCGAAGGAGGTCGAGCTTCGCGACTTGTCCACTGGCGCCAAACTCGCTCAGTTTCCAGCGACTGGCTGGGGGTGTGAAAGCTGGGCCTTTTCTCAAGACGGCAGATTCTTCGCAGTGGGTAATGAAAACGGCCAAGTCGAACTTTGGTCCGTATCTCCTCTCAAATCGCTCGCGACGCTTGCGGGCCACAGTGCCCCTGTTACATCGGTCAGTTTTTCTCCCAACGGCGCTCGGCTCGTTTCTGGAAGCGATGATACGACTATTCTTGTCTGGAGTATTGCCCAATGGACGCGAGCTACGAAGAAAGCAGAGAATTAGGACCTACTGTGGAATGGACGTTGCGCTAGCGGCTCACCTCGATCGAATACATCCGCGTCGCGCTGCCGACACGGACGATCGAGGTTGAGATCACCTTCTCGACGCCCCAGCCGAGTCTGGCGTCGTCAAGCTTGCGCACCTCCCGATCGATCGTCACCGTGACCACGACGTCGACCTTCCCGGCGGCGTCGGGGGTGCCGGACAACAGGCCGGTGGTCGGGTCGATCTTCAGCCAGGCGGGCCCCGCGGTGATGGCGAACCTGGGCTGCTCGATGTCCCAGAAATTGGCGACCTCCTTGCCGCCGACGATCCGCAGCCGCAGGTCGCCCAGGGAGCGGTTGGCCTGCAGTTGATGACGGTATTCCGTGCCAACCTTGGCCTGCGGCGCGGGTCTGCCGTAGATTGTCGGCCGCGGGGCCTCGGCGTAATCGGACGGTCCGCTCCGCTTGCCCTCGGCGTCCACGGCCACCACGCGATAGTAGGTCTTGTTGGCGTTCGGTGATGCGATGCCATCGCCCATCACCGGCAGCTCGGTCGCCGTCGTCTCGGCAATGAAGTTGGTGGGGAACTCGGGCTTCAACTCCTTCGATGATCCGATATTGGCTTTGTAGGGCGAGTCGCTTGCCGAGAAGCCTCTCTCGTCGCTGCCGTACACGCGGTACTTGACGGGCTTTTGGCCGAGCGGGTTAGCCTTCCACTTGAGAGTGCCGATTCCTTTGTCCCTGTCGTAGCTGAGCGCAACTTCGAGCGGATAGTTCGGCGCCTTGGGCGTGAAGGTGAAGGTCTTGCTCCATGGGCCCCAAACGCCTTTCGCGTTCTTGGCCCGCACGCGCCAGAAATATGTCTTGCCGCCGGTCAAGAGGCCCGTGCTCGGCAAGCTGTACTGCGGCTTACCCTTGTCAGCCGTCCGCGAAATCAGTTTTTCGAAGTTCGTCGACAGCGGCCAGCGCATGTCTGGCCGGTTGGCGAGCATGAAGTGGTAGTCGGTGATCTTGTCGCCGCCCTTGTCCGTCGGCACGCTCCAGCGGAATGCGATGTCCGTCCCCGCGGCCTGGCCGCCATCGGCTGGATAGATCGCTTCCGGGGCCTCCGGCGGTTTGCTGGTGGAGCGCTCCACCCACTCGTGCGTAATCCGCACTTTTCGTTCGCCGGACGACTTGTCAGAGTAGGTGAAGCTGTTCTTGCCGACGGTCATCTCGGGCAGTGCGAGCAGGGCCATTTGCAGGTCGTTGATGATTGCCAGGCGCTTCAATTTGGCGCCAGAGGGCAGTTCGCAACGCAGTTGGTATTGGTAAAGCGGATTGCCTTCGAGCGGAAAGAACTTGTCGAAGCTGCCGCCCGCGATGTCCGTCCATTTGGCGCCGTCAGACGAAACCGCGAACTTTGCTCCGCTGCCTTCCGTTTCGAACCGCCCGCCGACGAATGGATAGGGACTGGCGATCTTCCACACGATCGTGCCCGTTTTGCCGTTCTCGGTCGTCAGACCATCCGCTCCGGAGGAGACGTTGTCAACCTTGAGCGCACCCTTCTTCCATGCTTCGCCGCCGAAGTCGGGCCGGTATTCCCACAGGCCGTTGCAGATGTTGTCCTTGTAGAGGAACTGGCTGGGCGCCACGTGCTTGGCCGGCTTCAGGTGTCCCCAGCGCCAGACGAGCGCCTCCCCGGGGCGCAGGGTCATCTTCAAGGACGTATCCTCCCTGCACGCTCGGTTGCCCTGGATTGGGTCTTCGCTCACGAACATCGCCGCGGCGCGTTCGTCGCGCATGCGGCTGTCGTCGACGAGGAGGCCCATCGTGTGCGTCCGTCTCACCAGGTCGTGATCGCGGGCCAATTGCCGATCGTTCGCCAGCGTCTCGTTATCGCGCAACAGGTAGATCATGCCCAGGTCGCCATCCATCACGTGCCAGTCGCCGTCGTAATGGACCTGCGCGATGGCGTGGCCCACCAGCCGAACGGGCGCCGCCTTCAGTCCGACCTGCTTCCACAGGCCGCCCATCATCATCGCGTCCTTCCCGCACGGGTTGAGGCCGTAGATATTGAACACCTTGACCGGATCGCCGAGATCCTCGCCGCCGGCCGAGGAATGGTAGCGATGCTGGATCTGCTGATACCAGAGGGCCCTGGCTTTTTCCCCGTCATTCATCCCGGGGCTGACGGCCGCGGCCACGATCTCCTTGATGCTGCGGAAGTTGTTCCGCCCGTTGGAGAGCCAGGGATCGACGATGTCGGTCTGGCCGACATTCTCCATGCGGACGGCGCGGTTCGACTGCCAGGTCTGCTCGATGGCCCCTTCGCGGTTCATGCCGCAGCCCATGGGCGATCGGCAGTTCGTGCCGTCATGGTGCCCCCGTGCATGACGATGTAGTTGTGCCCGCCGGCGGCAATGATCTCGACGTGGCTCTTGGCCACATCGCCTGGCTGGGCCTTCGAAGCCCAGGGCTCCTGCGCGGCGGCTGAGCCAAGAGTCGTCAAAAGAGCCGCCGATAGAATCGCTCTGACCATGATGGTTCTCCACGCGGGTGACCACGTCGCTCATCATCATCTTATTCCGAACGACGACAGCGTCGTAACACCCGGTGGTCTGTCATTTCGACGATCTGGCTGAGTTGGATTTCACGGTAAGACGAGAAAGGCGTGCGTCCCCTGCCGGGCCGCACGCCTTTTTTTGCTACCTTCGCCAGAACGTTTACGGGATGACGACGTTGTCGCCTGGTCCGCCGTCGAGGAGGTCCTGGCCGCCGTTGCCGATCAGGATGTCGTCGCCGGCGCCGCCGTGAAGTTGGTCGTTGCCGGGGCTGCCGATGAGGACGTCATCGCCGTCGCCGCCGTCGGCGCTGAGGCTGAGCGTTCCCGCGGCGAGGCCCGACGCTTCGACGACATCATCGCCGGCGAGCGTGTTGATGCTGAGCCGATCCGCGGCTTCGGCGCTGGTGATGTGCACGTTCGCCGCCAGGCCGAGAACGTCGACGCCCGTGCTGTCGCCTGCCACGAGAACGACGTCCTCGCCCGCGGTGCCGGTAACGGTGACGGTGTCGACCGCCCCGTCGCCCGTGCCGCTGCCGATGGGAGCGCCGAGGTCGAGGTTGATCTGCGTCAGCGCGGTGCTGGTCAGGTCGTGGATGGTGACGTTGTCGGCGCCGCCCACGGCGTTGAGGTTGAGCGCCTCGACGCCGCCCAGATCCATGGTGACGTTGCCGACGTCGCGTGTGAAGCGCACCCGGCTGCCGTTGGCGGCGATGTCGAAGTTCTCGGCAATGTTGGCGCCGTTGAAGATCATGGCGTCGTTGCCGTCCTGACCTTCGACAATGTCGCTGGCGTCGCCCGGATTCCAGACGAAGGTGTCGTCGCCAGCGCCCATGAGGGCGGTATCGTTGCCGCGGCCGCCGATGATGAGATCGTCGCCATCGGAGCCGATGAGAGTGTCATCGCCGTCGCCGCCGTTGAGCGTGAAGCCGATCGAGCCGGCCCGCAGCGACTGGGCGTTGAGCGTGTCGTTGCCCCCCTGGCCGTTGAGCGTCAGGTGGTCGAGGGTCGGGTCGGCATCGAAGATCGTGATCGCGGCCGCCAGCCCGCTGACGGACAAGCCGCCCACGTCGCCGCCGATGGCGATGTTGTCGGCGTTCTGCGAGCCGTTGATGGTGATGGAGTCGGCCGCCCCGTCGACGCCGCCGTCGGGCCCGCGCAGGGCGAGCTCGAGATGCGTGAGGTCGGTGCCGGTCAGATCGTTGACGTTGACGTTGTCGGCGCCGCCCAAAGTGCGCAGCTCGATCGACTCGAGGCCGACGAGGTCCATGGTGATGCCGCCGACGTCGCGCGTGAGGCGAACGTGCGAGCCGTTGGCGGAGAAGTCGAAGTTCTCAGCGGCATTCGAGCCGAAGAACATCATCTTGTCGTTGCCGCCGCCGCCATCGACGGTGTCGCTGCCGTCACCCGGGTCCCATTCGAAGACGTCGTTGCCGGCGCCCATGAGGATGGTGTCGCTGCCCTGGTTGCCGTCGATGAAGTCGTTGCCGTCGCCGCCGATGAGCGTGTCGGCGCCCTGGCTGCCGAGGATGGAGTCGTTGCCCGCGCCGCCGTCGACGGTGAGGTTGATGATGCCGGCGGGCAGAGTGGCGGCGCCGATGCCGTCGTTGCCGGCGCCGGCGTTGATGACGAGCGCGTCGTTGGCCCCCTCGCTGCCCGTGATGTTGACGGTCGCGGGCAGGCCGAAGACCGACACGGACGTCCCCTGGCCGAAGACGTTGATGTTGTCGTTCTTCTTGGTGCCGTTGACGATGACGGTGTCGGCCGCGCCATCGCCTGTGCCGCTGCCGGCGGAACTGGAGAGATCGATGTTGACGCCCGTCACGCCGGTGTAGGACAGGTCGCCGAGCGCGATCGTGTCGGCCCCGCCGAGCATGGCGAGGTTGATCTGCTGGATGCCGTTCATGTCCTGCGTGACGTTGCCGACGTCGCGCGTGAGGAGCGTGCGCGTGCCGTTGGCGGCGATGTTGATGTTCTCGGCGATGTTGGCGCCGTTGAACTGGAGCGTGTTCTGGCCGCCCTGGCCTTCGAGAACATCGGAGCCGTCGCCGGGGTTCCAGACGAAGGTGTCGTCGCCCGCGCCGCCGAAGAGACTGTCGACGCCGCGGCCGCCGATGATGGTGTCGTTGTCATCGCCGCCGGTGAGGCGATCGTTGCCGTCGCCGCCGATGATGGTGTCATTGCCCGTGCCGCCATCGACCGTGAGCGAGATGAGGTTGGCGAGCCCGTTGCTGGCGGTGAACAAATCGTCGCCGCCGTTCATGTTGAGCTGCAGATTTTCGCTGGTGCCGATGTCGAGCGAGAAGGGGGCAGGGGTGACGCGGTCGAAGCGAACGCGCGTGCCGTTGGGTGTGACGGTGAAGCTCTCGGCCCCGTTGCCGCCGTTGACCTGGACGGTGTCGATGCCGTCGCCGCCTTCGTTGAGGTCGGTGCCTTCGCCCGGGTTCCAGATCATCAAGTCGTTGCCTGCTTCGCCGAAGACCCGGTCATCGCCGACGCCGCCGGTGAGCTGGTCGTCGCCGGCGCCGCCGAAGAGGAGATCGTTGCCTCCCTTGCCGAGCAGGATGTCGTTGCCGGCCTGGCCGAAGAGCTGATCGTTGCCCGAGCCGCCCGTGAGCGTGTCGTTGCCGTCGCCGCCGAAAAGGTTGGCGGCCGGCAGCGCGCCGTTGGCTTCGTTCAGCGTGAGTGTGTCGTTGCCCGCCTGGCCGAACACCTGGATGAGCGTGGTGTTGGCGACGGTCGAGGTGCCGCCGAGGACGTTGACCGCGCCGCCGTTGACGAGGATTTGCCCGGCGGCGCTGCGGCTGATGGAGATGTTGTTGTCGAGACTATCGCCGAACACCGTCAGGATGCCGGTGTTGACGGAGAACGTCGCCGTCACCGCGGGCAGCACGCGTTCGTCGAGCGGCTCGACGCACAGTTGCGCGGAGCGCTTGCGGGTAACGGGACGCGTCTTCTTTTGAAACAGTTTGCGAATCCAGGAAAAAGCCATCGTATCCTCCAAGAAATAAAGGTCACGGCACGACGCCGCGACGAAGGTATGGATCAACATCGACCGGGCTCCAGGCGCGCAGGGCGTACGCAGCCGTGCGCGCAGCGCGGAAGTCGGTCGACGATCGTGGTCAACGAAACGGGCGACGCAACGAGATTGGCGTTCGGTCAGGGCTGCACTCGGTTCTCCCCTCTCCCCCTGTACTCAGGGGGAGAGGGGCCGGGGGTGAGGGGGACGCCCGTGCAACGACTGCCCTCCCTAACGGCTGCCCATTGCGAGCAGGCGTTCGGGCGCTTCAACCCCCTCACCCCCAACCCCTCTCCCCCTGAGTACAGGGGGAGAGGGGAGAACTGCGTGCGATATCACCCGCAAAGATGCGCTTGTCACGCCGCCGGTTTGGCGGCAGCGAGCCGTTTCACGTCCGCGGTGGTGATTGCCTTGCCTCCCATGCCCCAGTCGCCGCTCTTGATTTCCTCAAGAAGGACCCAGGTCACGGAACGCATGCTCTCCCCCTCGATCGACACCAGCGCGTCGGTGATCTTGCGCACGATCTCGTGCTTTTGCGGCTCGGAGAACACCCCCTCGATCAGCTTCACGGTTACCAGCGGCATCGGAATCTCCTTTGCAGAAATGAAGGCCGCGCGATTGCGAACCAAGATTTGGCTCGTACAATAGCGTGCGTCCGCAGCGTGCGGTGATTGGCCCGGCATCCCGTCGCCGAGAGAATCACAGGCGCCTTTCACCTGGGCCCGCGCCAGGTGTCTATCAAGTAAATCTGCGTCGCTGCTAGAATCGGCAAAAAAACTGCGCTGGCCTCGCCGGCGACCGAATCTTTTTTTTCAGGGTGGCAGATGCCCGACTCGTTCGCTCAGTTCTTGACCCGGCTGCACACGCAGGACAGCGATGCCGCCCGCGATCTGTTTGCGCGCTTTGCCAATCGGCTCATCGCCCTGGCCCATCAGCACATCGGCACACGCCTGCGGCACAAGGTCGATCCCGAGGACGTCGTGCAGTCGGCGTACAAGAGCTTCTTCTTCCGCTACAACGCCGGCAATCTCGACATCGTCAACTGGACGAGCTTGTGGGGCCTCTTGACGCTGATCACGGTGCGCAAGTGCGCCGAGCGCGCAGCCTACCATCGCGCCGAATGCCGCGACGCCGGCCGCGAGCAGTCAATGGCGCCGGCCGACAGCAAGGGCTCGTGGCTGCAGCCGTTCGACCGCGACCCGACGCCGATCGAGGCGGCCGTGCTGAATGAGACGGTCGAACAGCTGCTGCGCACCCTTGATGAGCATGAACGCCCGGTGCTGGAGTTGAGCCTCCAGGGGCACACCACGCGCGAGATCAGCGAGCGGCTTGGCCGGGCCGAGCGCACGGTTCGGCTGCTGCGCGAGGGCATTCGGCATCGACTCGAGCGAATGCGCGGCGAACCGAATTGAGGCTGGAGGCGGGACAGTCCTGTCCGGCCGGACGGACAAGAATGTCCGTCCTACTCAACGTCTTGTGCGGGTTGCTTGCTGCGCCTTGGAGGCGTCGACGTCGAGGTGCCCGAACATGCCCTCCGAACCCGAAACTCTGCTGCCGGCGCGGGCCGAGGACTGGTCCGCGCTGAAGAACGCGGTCGGGCGCTTCGAAGAAGCCTGGCGTCAAACACCGCGCCCTCTCATCGCGGATTTCTTGCCGAGCGGGGAACCGCTGCGCCGCGTCACTCTGATCGAGCTGGTGCACATCGAGTTGGAGCTGCGCCTCAAGGCCGGGGAAGCGGTACGGGTCGAAGAGTACCTGGCCGCCTATCCCGAGCTGACGCGTGAGCCGAGCGTGCCAATCGCCTTGATCGTTGCCGAGCACGAGCTGCGTCGGCGCGGCGAAGCGGGCCTCGATGTCAGTGAATATCTGCAGCGTTTTCCGCAGTACCGGACCGAGCTGAGCGAGCAGATCGGTCGGCGCACCGTGCCGCAGCGGGGTGTCCGACCTGCTGATCCCGAGACGCCGCCTGACGTGTCCGGCTTCGATTCGCTCCAACCCGTGGGCCGCGGCGGCATGGGCATCGTGTACAAGGCGCGGCAGACGAGCCTCGATCGCCCGGTGGCGCTCAAGTTTCTGCCCGATGAATGCGTGCGCGACCCTGTGTGGCTCACGCGTTTTCGCCGCGAGGCGCGGACGGCGAGCGCTCTCAATCATCCGCACATCTGCACGATCTACGACACCGGCGAGACGGCAGGACGTCCGTTTCTGAGCATGGAATGGGTGGAAGGCCGCACGCTGGAAACGATGCTCGCGGCCCGGCCGCCGCTGTTGGATCTTGCGCGCTTGATTCGGCAGGCCGCGCGGGCGCTCGCCGCCGCGCATGCCGCCGGAGTCGTGCATCGCGACGTCAAGCCGGCCAATCTCATGGTCCGCCACGACGGCATCCTCAAGGTGCTCGACTTTGGCCTCGCCCGGCGCCTGCCGGAACGGCACACGTCCACCGGCAGCGAGACCGAGACCGATCCCGGCACGCGCGTCGGTACGCCGTTCTACATGTCGCCCGAACAGGCCGGCGGGGAGCCGCTCGACGCCTCGACCGATGTCTTCTCGCTCGGCCTGGTGCTCTACGAGCTGGCGGCGGGCCGTCATCCGTTCAGCGCGAGTTCGCAGTACGCCGTCCTGCACGCGATCGTTGCGCAGGCCGCGCTGCCGCCGTCCCGTCTCAACCCGGAGATCCCGGCCTCGCTCGACGCGCTTATCTTGCACATGCTGGCCAAGGACCCGCGCCTGCGTCCGAGCGCCATCGACGTGGAAGAGGCGCTCACGCAAGTGCTGACGCAGACGCCCGAGGAATCGGCACATCATGCAACGGCCACGCGCCGCCCGGTGGTCGGACGCTACGACGAATGGGACGCCCTCCGCGCCGGCTGCGATGAAGCGTTTGCCGGCCGCGGCCTGCTCGTGTGCGTCACCGGCGAACCGGGACTCGGCAAGACGACGCTCGTCGAGACATTCCTCGACGAGCTGGCGGCGGGAGGCCGAACCTGGAACCTCGCCCGCGGCCGCTGCTCCGAGCGTCTCGCCGGCGCGGAGGCCTATCTCCCGTTCCTCGAAGTGCTCGACAGCTTGCTCAAGGGGGACGGCGGCGCCTTCGCCACGCAGGCCCTCAAGCTGCTCGCGCCGACCTGGTACATCCAGCTCGTTCCGCTCGCCGCGGATGATCCGGCCATGGCGCGCGTCTTCGCCGAGGCCAAGGACTCGTCGCAAGAACGCCGCAAGCGCGAACTCAGCGTGTTCCTGCACGAGGTATCGCAGCAACGGCCGCTGATCATCTTCCTCGACGACGTCCACTGGGCCGATCCGTCGAGTGTTGATCTGCTCGCGTATCTCGGCAGCAAGTGCTCGACCTGGCGGCTGCTGCTGGTGCTGACGTATCGGCCCTCCGATCTGTTGCGAACCGCGCATCCGTTTGGCCCAGTCAAGCTGGAGCTGCAAGGGCGCGGCATCTGCCGGGAGATCGCGTTGCCGTACCTGAGCCGGGCGGATCTCGATCGCTATCTGACGCTGGCCTTTGCCGAGCATCAGTTTCCCGAAGAGCTCGCGGCGGTGCTGCACGTGCGGACCGAGGGGAATCCGCTGTTCATGGTCGATCTGCTCCACTACTTGCGCGACCGCGGCGTCATCGTGCAGGAAGACGGACACTGGTCGCTGGTGCGGGCCTTGCCGGACCTACAGCGGGAGTTGCCGGAATCGGTGCGCGGCATGGTGCAGCGCAAGCTCGATCAACTCGATGCCGCCGACCGCCAGCTTTTGATGGCGGCGAGCGTGCAGGGACCGGAGTTCGACTCGGTCGTGGCGGCGCGCGTGCTGCAACGCGACGCCGCCGAGGTCGAGGAGCGCCTGGAAGTGCTCGAACGGGTGCACATGATCGTGCGGCTCCTTCGCACGCAGACGTTCACGGATCGCACGCTGACCTTGCGTTACGGCTTCGTGCACGTGCTCTATCAGAATGCGCTGTACGCCCTCTTGCAGCCGACGCGCAAGGCGGCGTGGAGCGTCGCCGCGGCGGAGGCGCTGCTCACGCATCATGGCGAGAAGAGCGCGGCGCTCGCTGCCGAGCTGGCGCTGCTGCTCGAAGTGGGGCGCGATTACGAGCGCGCCGCGGATCACTATCATCGGGCGGCCGAGAACGCGATCCGCATCTTCGCCCATCGCGAAGCCGTGGTGCTGGCCCGGCGCGGCCTGGCCCTCCTGGAGACGCTCCCCGCCAGCGCCGACCGGGCCCGGCGTGAACTGCCGCTGCAAATGACGCTCGGCATTCAACTCCAGGTCGTTCAAGGATACGCCGCGCCGGAAGCGGAACGGACGTATCTGCGGGCGCGCGCGTTGTGCGACGAGATCGAGGGACCGCCGCTGTTTCTGGTCTTGTGGGGTTTGTGGATGTTCTACGAGGTCGGCTCGCACCTCGAGAAGTCGCGCGACCTGGCCGAACGTCTCTTCGTGCTTGCGCAGCAGGCGCAGGACTCTTCGCAGATCGTGCAGTCGCACATGGCCCAGGCGGTCGCGACGTTCAGCGTCGGGCAACCCGGCAAGACGCGCCACCACACCGACCAGGTGATCGCCCTCTACGATCCCAAGCGCCACGCCGGCCACACGCACCGCTACGGCCAAGACCCCAAGAACACGTCGCTCGCATTCGGCGCCGTCGCCCTCTGGCTGCTCGGCTATCCCGATCAGGCCATCGAGCGCAGCCGCCAGGGCGTCGTCATGGGGCGCGAACTCGGCCATCCGACGACGCTGGCCCTGGCGCTCTATTTTGATTCGATGCTCTGGCAGTATTGCCGCGCTCCACAGGCGGTGCGCGAGAGCGCCCGGGCCACCATGGAGATCGGCACCGAGCACGGCTTGTCGCTCTGGCTCGCGAACGGGCAGATCATGGAAGGATGGGCGCTCGCCGAGCAAGGGAAGCCGGCCGACGGCGTCGCGCAGATGCGGCGCGGACTCATCGACTGGCTAGCCACCGGCGCGCAAACCCATCGCACCTACTTCCTCGGCCTGCTCGCCGAAGCGTTGTGTCACGACGGACAGGTCGACGAGGCGCTGGGGGTGCTGGCCGAGGCGCTATCGATGCTCGACGGTAGCGGCACGGTTTTCTACGCCGCCGAGCTGCATCGGCTGCACGGGGAATGTCTGCTGCGCCGGAACGCCGATGCGTGGGCGCAGGCGGAGACATGTTTCCAACGTGCGCTCGCCGTCGCGCAGGAGCAGGGCGCCCGGTCGCTGGAGCTGCGTGCCGCCATGAGCCTGTCGCGTTTGAGCCAAATGCAAGGCCGGCATCCCGGTTCTGTTCTCGCTGACTGTTATGGCTGGTTCACCGAGGGGTTCGGCACGTTCGACCTGCGGCAAGCGAAATCGCTGCTGGAGCAAATCTCTTGATGCAGGCGCGCCCGACGCGTTACTTTGATTGCAATGGCGGCGCCTCGCGTGTAGACTATATGCTCCTGCCGAATCTTCTTCTCCGAGGCGCCGCCAGCGATGAACCGCACACTTTCCTTCGTCGGCATGCTGCTGCTCGCCTCGATGGCGTCGGCTCAGGACGCCGCCTTCGCCTCGAAGGTGAAGCCGTTTCTCGAAACGCATTGCGTCGACTGCCATGGCCCGGACGTCAAGAAAGCGGGGCTGCGGCTCGACACGCTGAAGCCCGACTTCACGGACGCCAAGGCTGTCGAGCTATGGACGAAGGTGCACGACAAGATCGCCCACGGCCAGATGCCGCCGCCGAAGCGTCCGCGTCCGCCGCAGGCCGAACTGGCGCAGGCGACGCAATGGCTCAACCAGCAGCTGCAGGCACAGTCGCGCGCACGCCAGGAGAAAGAGGGACGCGTCGTCCTGCGCCGGCTCAACAGCACCGAGTACGAGAACACGCTGCGCGACCTGCTGAGCGTCAACGTCTCGGTCAAGTCGCTGCTGCCCGAGGACAACGTCGCCGCCGGCTTCGACAACATCAGTGTCGCGCTCGAGATCTCCGCGGGGCATCTGCTCAACTATCAGGAAGCGGCGGAAAAAGCGATCCTCGCCGCCATCCCGCGCGCGCCGCACTTGCCGTTCAGCGACAAGCGGACGGGCAAGCAGATCGTCGAGAAGTCGACGCTCTTCAACCAGGGGCTCGGCAAGTCGCACTACATCAAGGGTGATTCGTTGGTGGTTCCCGCCCGGCTGCCCGACCATTATGCCATCATCGCCACGGCCCTGGCGCTCCAGAAGGGGCGCTATCGCGTGACGGCGTCCGCGTACGCGCTCGGCAACCAAGGCAAGCCGCTGACGATGGCGATGCTGTGTCGGCCCGTGCGCGAGCGTGGTTCGCCCGAGATTCGGTTCAGCCGGGACGTGACGGAGAAGCCGACCGTCTTCGAAGCGGAATTCGAGATGAATCGCGAGTGCCATGCGTGGCTCGCGCCGTGGACGTTGCCGGATCGCTACGAGTTCTTCTTGAAGAAGATCCCCGACGTCGAGAAGTACGAGGGGCCGCGTGTCGTCATCGAATGGATCAAGATGGAAGGCCCGATCGGTCCCTGGCCGCCGGCGAGCTATGAGGCCCTGTTCAAGGACGTGCCGCTCAAGGCGCGCTCCGTCGCGAAGGCCGAGGCCGAGGGACGCAAGCCGCCGAAGATTCCGGACACACGCCCGGCCTCGCAGTGGGAGAATTTCGACCCGCTCGTCCCCGCATCGGCCAAACCCAAGGAAGACGCCGAGCGGCTCATCCGCGACTTCTTGCCGCGCGCCCTGCGCCGGCCAGTCAGCGAGGAACTCAAGAAGCATTACGTCAAGATGGTGCACGATCGCCTGGACGACAAGTATTCGTTCGTCGACGCGATGGTGTTCGGCTACAAGGCGATCCTCACCTCGGCCGACTTCCTGTTCCTGCTCGAGCCGGGGTCGCCCAAGCTGACCGCGAAGAAGGATTTCCAGTCGACGCGCCTCGACGATCACGCCGTGGCGAATCGGCTCGCGTACTTTCTGTGGTCGTCTTTGCCGGACGCGGCGCTGTTGCAGGCCGCCGACAAGAAGGAGTTGACGACGCCTGCCGGACTGCGCGCCCAAGTCGAGCGGATGCTGAAGGATTCCAAGGCCCATCGCTTCACTGAGAACTTCACCGGGCAATGGCTCGATCTGCGCAAGCTCAACGACACGACGCCCGACCCGCGGATGTATCCGGAGTTCGATCAGTTCCTCGGCTACTCGATGCCGCTCGAAACCGAGCTGTATTTCGAGGAGATCCTCAAGCACGATCGCAGCTTGCTGGAGTTCGTCGACTCGGACTGGTCGATCCTCAACGAACGTCTCGCGCAGCATTACGGCATCCCGGGCGTGCTCGGCCAGGAGATGCGCAAGGTCACGATGCCCGCAGGAAGCCATCGCGGCGGCGTGATGACGCACGCGAGCATCATGCGCGTGACGGCGGACGGCACGCGTACCTCGCCGGTGCTGCGCGGCAAGTGGGTGCTGGAGCGGATCGTCGGCAAACCGCCGTCGCCGCCGCCGCCGGACATTCCGCTGTTCGAGCCGGATATCCGCGGCGCGACGACGATCCGCGAGCAGCTCGACAAGCATCGCAACACGCCGGCGTGCGCGACGTGCCATGTCCACATCGATCCGCCGGGGTTCGCGCTCGAGAACTTCGACCCGATCGGCGGCTGGCGCGACTTCTATCGCGCCCCGAAGCAAACCAAGAAAGGCGTCGTCAAGGGCAAACGCTACTACCAGGGCCCCAACGTCGAAGTCGGCGGCGTCACGCCCGAGGGCAAGACGTTCAAGACGATCGACGATTACAAGAAGCTCCTGCTCGAAGACAAGGACCAGATTACCCGCAATCTGACGACCAAGGTGTTGATCTATGCGACCGGCGCCGACATTCAGTATGCTGACCGCGAGGTGATCGAGCAGATCGTGGCGACGCTGCGAACGAAGAATTACGGTTTCCGCGAACTGATCCATCAGGTGACGCAGAGCCGTGTGTTTTTGCACAAGTAGCCCGCAAGCCCAGGGGTGAGGTACTCCGAACCCCTGGGATCGCGCGGCAACATCCCAGGGGTTCGGAGTACCTCACCCCTGGGCTTGGGAGAAATAACCATGCGAAAGCCTCTCGACCGCCGTACCTTCCTGCGCGCCGCCGGCGTCTGCGTCGGCCTGCCGCTCCTCGACGCGATGATCCCCGCCGGGCTCGGCCAGGAGCAGCGCGCCCAGGCGATGAGGCCGCGCCGCATGGTGCTCATCGGCCGACCGCTCGGGTTGCACACGCCGTTCCTGTTCCCGGACCGCGCCGGCCCCAACTACGAGCACACCCGTTACACGCGCGTGCTCGACGACCATCGCCGGCAGCTCACCCTCTTCTCCGGCATGTCGCATCGCGGCTATCCCGATGGACACCACACCGACGTCGGCCTGTTCACCGGCGCGCCCGGCGAAGGCATCCGCCTCAACGACGTCCGCAACACGATCTCGCTCGATCAGGAGGCGGCGTCGCACATCGGCCCGCAGACGCGCTTCGCCTCGCTTGTCCTCGGCGGCTCGCTCTACGCCTGGAACCGTCGCGGCGTGCGCGTCCCCGGGCACAACTGGGCCAGCGGCGTCTTCCGCCAGCTCTTCATCCAGGGCACGCCCGAGGAAATCGCCCGCGAAGTCCGCCGCCTGCGCGATGGCCGCAGCATCCTCGACAACCTGCGCGCCCAGGCCCGCACGCTGTCCAATTCGCTCGGCAGCGCCGATCGCCAGCGGCTCGATCTCTTGCTGACCTCGATCCGCGAGGCCGAGGAACGCTTGCAGCAGGACGAGGCTTGGGTCCATCGCCCGAAGCCGCGCGTCAACGCCACGATCCCAGGCAACGAGGCGTTCGCGCCCGGCCAACTCCTGGCGCGCTCCCGGCAATGGTACAACCTCATTCATCTCGCGCTGCAGACCGATTCGACGCGCGTGATCTCGCTTTCGCTCGGCTCGCAAGAGCAGCCGATCATCGACGGCGTGACGATCGGCCATCACGACGCGTCGCACCACGGCCAGGACCCCGACAAGCTGGAGCAGCTCGCCCTGATCGAGCTGGCCGAGCTGCGCGTGTTCGGCGAGTTCCTGACGCGGCTCAAAGACTCGAGCGAGGGGACCGAGACGCTGCTCGACCGCACGATGGTCCTGCACACCAGCAACCTCGGCAACGGCTCGGGCCATTCGTCGAGCAATCTGCCGATCCTCCTGGCCGGCGGCGGCTTCCGTCATCAAGGGCACGTCGCGTTCGATCGCACGAACAACAGGCCGTTCTCGAACCTGTTCGTACGCATGCTGCAGCAGATGGGCATCGAGACGAAGTCGTTCGGCTCGAGCACCGGCGTGATCAATGAGGTGTAGTCAACAGATATTAGGCCGCAGCGCAAGCAAGGGCCGCCCTCCCTTGCGCTGCGGGCTAGTGAATGGAATTTCATGAGAAGAGCGCATTTCTTCCTGCTCGCCGCGCTTGCGATCCTGCTCTCCGCTCACGACGCGCACGCTCAAACCAAGAAGCGCAACGTCCTCTTCATCGTCGTCGATGATCTCAACGTCGATCTCGGCTGTTACGGCCATCCGCTCGTCAAAACGCCGAACATCGATCGCCTGGCCAAGCGCGGCGTGCGCTTCGAGCGCGCCTACTGCCAGTACGCGCTGTGCGCGCCGAGCCGCTGGTCGTTCCTCAGCGGACTCAAAGCGGAGACGACCGGCATCTACGAGTTCAAGACGCTGCTGCGCGAACGCATTCCCGACGTCGTGTTCTTGCCGCAGCTCTTTCGCCAGCGCGGCTACTACACGGCCGGCATGGGCAAGGTCTTCCACGACATGCGGCAGAGCGATGCTGAGAAGTCCTGGGACTTCTACGAGGACCGCGTAGGCGAGGACGCCGAGGAGGAGGCCGCGATCAAGCAGCGTTACGCTTACAAGCAAGGCGAACGTCCGTTCGAGTGGACGAAGCTGAGAGGCGACGGGGCGAAGTCGCGCGACGGCCGAACGGCGCGCAAGATTGCGGCAGTCATGGAGGAGAAGGCCCGCGCCGGCAAGCCGTTCTTTGTCGCCGCCGGCTTTCATCGGCCGCACCTGCCGTGGACGGCGCCGGCGCGGTTCTTCGATCTCTATCCGCCGGAGCGCGTGAGCGTGCCGAAGGAGCCGGAGCTCAAGAACGTCCCGGCCTTGGCGCTGATGACGGAGCTGACCGGCAATCCGGCGCCGAAGTCGCGCGCCGCCGCCATCGCTGCCTACTATGCGTGCACCTCCTTCACCGATGAGCAGGTCGGCATCCTGCTGGACACGCTCGATCGTCTCAACCTGTGGGACGATACGGTCGTCGTGTTCTTGAGCGACCACGGCTATCACCTCGGCGATCACGAGGGCCTGTGGGCGAAGCTGACCGTGTTCGAGTTCGCGTGCCGGGTGCCACTGATCATCGCCGCGCCGGGGCAAGGGCGCGGAACCGTGAGTCCGCGTCTGGTGCAGTTGATCGACATCTACCCGACGCTCGCGGATCTGTGTTCGCTCGAGAAGCCGGCGCGGCTGGAGGGGAAGAGCCTGATGCCGCTCCTGAAGCAGGCGGACGCGCCGTGGGACGTGCCGGCCCGCACGATGACGCATCACAAGGACGTCGAAGGCAAATCGATTCGCACGCCGCGCTGGCGTTACACGGAATGGGGCGCGGGCAAGCAGGGCGTTGAACTCTATGATCACACGAACGATCCGGGCGAGTACAACAACCTGGCCACGAGTCCGCAGCATGCCGCGACCGTGGCCGAGCTGCGTCGGCTGCTGCGTCAATGAACTCTGGTAGAGACATCATGCCACCCGCCAATCTGCGCGTCACGCTCAACGGCACCGGTTTCGCCGCCAGTTACACGGCCGCGTGCTATGGTCTCATCCCGCACAAGAACAACGTCGCCATCGAACTGGCCGGCGTCACCTCGGGTCGACTCGAACGTGCCGAGGCGTTCGCGCGTTCCTGGAACGTGACGCGCGCTTATGCCAGTCATGCGGAGATGATGCGGGCCGTTCATCCCGATATTGATAACGTCTGCTGCGCCAACTACGCGCACGGCGCCTACGTGCGCGAGGCGGCCGAGGCGGGCGTCAAGGTGATCGTGCTCGAGAAGCCGCCGATCATCTGGCCGGGCCACGCCGAAGGGCGCGACGCGCCGCCGCCGGTGCGCACGCGCGAGACCATGGCCGCCTTCGCCGACGTGCTCGACGCGGTTCGGCAGGCCGGCAGCAAGCTGCTCTACGCGGAGGACTTCGTCTACTTCGACGGCGTCAAGGGTCTCACCGAGCTGCTCGCCGAGGCGCTCAAGCAGGGCAAGGGCAAGATCCTCTTGCAGCGCGGTGTCTGCGCCCATCAGGGTTCGCATGCGCTCGCCTACGACACGCCGGCGCAGTCGGGCGGCGGGGCGCTCTTCAACAAGGCGTGCCATCCGCTCGGGCCATGTCTCTACTTGAAGCAGGCCGAGGGATTGCTCAAGGACGGCCGGCCGATTCGTCCGCTGCGCGTCTCCGCGCTCGCGACCCAGGTGCTCAAGCATCAGCCCGCGGCCAGCGGCGAACATTTTCGCGTCATGCAAAACGTCGACGACTTCGGCCGCATCACGGTCGTCTTCGAGGACCTCACCATCGCGGAGGTGATCGGCCATGACCTCAGCATCAGCGGCATTCGCAACGAGCTGTCCGTGATCGCCGCCTTCGGGCAGTACGATTTGCGCGTAAACCCCAACGATGAGAACGAGCTGTTCCTGCCGGACGCCCGCGCCGCCGGCAACCTGCTCTTCCGCGAGAAGCTGCCGACGCCGCAGGGGACGAGCTTTCCGCGGCCGAATCAGTTTCATGCTCATGGGTACGTCAACGAGATCAACGACGCAGTGGAATGCGTGCTGGACCCGACGCGGGCGCCACAATCGGGGCCGATGCTGGCGTGGGATACGCTCGCGGTGTTGATGGCGAGCTACGAATCGAGCGCGGCGGGAGGCGGCTTCGTCGAGTTGCAACCGTATCTCGAGGCGCGAACCTTTGCGCCCCACGAGTTGCCCGACCCGCGCCGCTTCGGCGCGGTGTTTCAGCGGCGGCCATGACATCGCTTGCGGTTTCGCGCACAGAATCCGGCGTTTCGCTGGACCAACTGGCGCTAAACCGCAAGCGACACACATCAGGTCCGCGCCCCCACCAGATACGGCAACGGCTTCCGCGCGAGTCCCGCAAGCAGATTCTCGATCGACATTTCCGCCATGCGTTGCCGTGTCTGCTCGGTCGCGCTCCCCAAATGCGGGGCGATGATCACGTTGTCCAAGGCAAGCAGCGGATGACCGCGCGGCAACGGCTCCGGATCGGTCACGTCGAGCCCTGCCGCGTAAATCGTCCGTCGCGCGAGCGCGTCGGTCAGCGCCGCGGTATCGACGACGGGGCCGCGCGCGGCGTTGATGAGGATGCCGGTCCGCTTCATCTTTGCGAACTCCGCCCGGCCGATCAGATGACGCGTCTCGTCCGTGAGTGGCACGGTGAGGACGACGTAATCCGACGCCGACAGCAGTTCGTCCTTGCTCACGTATTTGACGCTCAGCGCTTTCTCGATGTCGGGCCGCGGCCGGCGATTGTGGTAGAGCACCGTCATGTCGAAGGCCCGCGCGCGGCGGGCGACCTGCGTGCCGATGCGGCCCAGGCCGAAGATGCCGATCGTGGCGCCATGAATCTCGCGGCCGAGCATGTAGGAGGGATCGTAGCGGAGGAAGCTTGGCCCGCGCGCGTAGCGATCCCCCTCGACGAGCCGGCGACCCGCGGCCAGGAGCAAGGCGAACGCCATGTCGGCGGTGGCGCCGTCGAGAACGCCGGGCGTGTTGCCGACGGGGATGCCGCGCTTCGCTGCGGCCGCGACATCGATGTGATCGACGCCGACGCCGAAATTGCTGACGACGCGCACCGCAGGCAAACGATCGAGCATGTCGCCGTTCACCGCCGGATGGCCGTAGGTGTAGATCGCGTCGATGTCCTCACGGCGTTCGCGCGCGGCGTCCCAGGGGACCAGCGTGACGTGGTCGCGCAGCGTTTCGACGATGAAAGGCGACACCGGCAGATCGGCGAGCACCTGTGGCAAACGCGATGCAGAAGTCATGATGAAAACCTTGGGAAAGTCGGCCGGCGTCATAAGCTGACCGTTAATCTCATGCTATGGAGTCGTTCCCATGAAAACGTCGTGCCGGATCGTTGTGCTCGCATGGTTCCTCGCGTCAGCCGCACAGGCGCAAACGCCGCCGCCAACGCATGGCGATCTGGTGATGGAGAAGTACCTCGCCCACCAGTCGGCCAAACTCAGCGAGCGCGTGCGAGGCGGAGCGCGCGGTCTCGACGAATGGCAGAAGCTGCGGCCCAAGCTGCACGCGGACTTCCTCGAGATGCTCGGCCTGTCGCCGTTGCCGGAGAAGACGCCGCTCAAGGCGACGATCACCGGAACGATCGAGCGCGAGGATTTTGTCATCGAGAAGCTGCACTTCCAAAGCCTGCCGCGTTTCTACGTGACAGCGAACTTGTACCGTCCCAAGGGCGAGGCCAAGAAACGCCCGGCGGTCGTGCTGTTCATGGGGCACTACAATCGCGGCCGCAACGGGCACAAGGCGTTCATGCAGGATCACGGCATGTGGTTCGCCAAGAACGGCTACGTGTGCATCATCCTCGACACCATCGAGCGCGGTGAGTTGCCGGGCCGCAGTCATCATGGGCTCTATCGCGAGGAGCGCTGGTGGTGGCTGTCGGCGGGGTTCACGATGGCGGGACTGGAGACGTGGAACGGCATCCGCGCCATCGACTATCTCGTCGGCCGGCCCGACGTCGACGCGACGCGCATCACCGCGACCGGGCTGTCCGGCGGCGGGTCGATGACGTTCTTCGTCGCCGCTGCAGATCCGCGCGTAACCTGTGCCGTCCCGGCGTCGGGCATGACCGACCTCGAAAGCAACGTCGCGAATCGGCTGATGGCGATCCATTGCGATTGCCAGATCCCTTACAACCTGCACGGCTGGGAGTTCACAACGATCGCCGCCCTGATCGCGCCCCGGCCGCTCCTCATCGTCAACAGCCACGACGACGTCGGCTTCCCGATGGCGGCCAATCGGCGCATCCTGGCGCGACTCGAGCCGCTCTACGCGTGGCACGGCAAGCCGAAGTTGCTCGACAGCTTCGTCAGCCACGGGCCGCCGGGCGCGCATGCGTATCGCGCCGATTCGCGCGTCGCCATCTTTCGCTGGATCAACAAGCACAACGGGCTTGACCCGGCCACGGTCAAGGACGCCGACTACGAGCGGATCCCCGAGGAGCAACTGCGTGTCTTCCCGGAGGACAAGGACTTCCCGCCCGACGCGCTCAACGGCAAGGCCGACGAGTTGTTCACGAACTTTCCCGAGGTGAAGTTGCCGGCCGCCGATGAATTCGCCGCGTGGAAGAAGGAGATGCTGCGAAAGCTGCGGACGCGCTCGTTTGCGCGTTTTCCGGAACGCATCCCGGTCTCGGATCGCGCGCCGACGCCGGGCGTGTTCAAGTTCAAGGACTTGCCGCTCGAGGATCGGGTGCAGACGCGCACGACCGAGATTGGCATCGAAACGACGCTGCGCGTGCTCGGCCTGGACACGCAAGCCGAGCCGCGCGCCAAGCGCGTGACGCTCGTCGTCTTGAATGAGGAGGACAACGAAATGACCGCCGTCCCGGCCTGGGCGAAGGACCACGTCGGCAAGGACGCGGTCGTGCTGCTGGCGCCGCGCGGCAGCGGGCCCAATCGGTTGACGCCCCAGGCGGCGCCGAACTTCGTGCCGCGCGCTCTCGCCCTGTTGGGACAAACGCTCGACGATGGCCGCGTCTGGGACATCGCCGCGACGGCGCGCTGGCTGGAACGCGACGCCGGCGTGCGGATCGTCGGCCGGCAGCAGGCGGGCGTCCTGGCAGCGTATGCGGCTCTGTTCGAGCCGGCGATCCGCGACGTGGTCGTGATCGATCCGCCGGCGTCGCATCGCCAGGGGCCGTACTTCCTGAATGTGCTGCGCACGCTCGATGTTCCCGAGGCGCTCGGGCTGCTCGCGCCGACGCCGTTGAAGCTGGTGCAGGCACGCGGCTTCGATCGTACGGCGGAACTCTATCGGCTCGCAGGAGCGCCGCAGGCGTTCACGAAGCGGCCATGATGCCGTCGATCTCGCGGGCGCCGCTGGCGAGGACGGCCACGCAGTGGTTCAGGTCTTCGCGACGATGGCCGGCGCTGATCGACACGCGCAGGCGAGCCTTGCCTTCCGGCACGACCGGATGCGGAATCGCCTGCACGTACACGCCGCGGTGCTGGCAGTAGTTCGCGAGCAGGTGAGCGCGGTCGTTCGAGCCGCACACGATCGGAATGATCGGCGTCGTACTGTTCATGAACGACAACCCGTTCGCGCGCAGTTGCTGCGTGAAGAACTCCGTATTGCGGCGCAGGCGTCGCACACGCTCCGGCTCCGCTTCCAGCAGCGACAACGCGGCCAGGGCGGACGCGACGGCGATGGGCGTCAACGCACCGGAATAGATGAAGCCGCGCGCCTGGTGGGCGAGATAGCGGATCAGCCGGGCGCTGCCGGCGATGTAGGCGCCGCTGCTCGGGATGGCCTTGCTGAGCGTCCCCATCTTGACGTCGACCGTGTCGCTGGGCAGGCCGAAGTGCTCTTCGATGCCGCGTCCCGTTTCGCCGAGCACGCCGAAGGAGTGGGCTTCGTCGACCATAAGCCAGGCGCCGTGTTGTCGGCACAGCCGGCTGATCTCGGGCAGGTTCGCGATGTCGCCGTCCATGCTGTAGACGCCGTCGACGATGACGAGCCGTTTGTGCGCTCGGTCGCAGCCCGCGAGAAGCTGTTCGAGGTGATCCATGTCGTTATGGCGAAAGCGCTGCAGCTTCGCTTGCGAGAGCTGGCAGCCGTCGACGATGCTGGCGTGATCGAGCTTGTCGCAGATGACGGTGTCATGTCGGCCAACAAGGCAGCCGATGGCCGACACGTTCGCCATGTAACCGCTCGAGAACAGGGCGGCCGCCTCGGTGCCTTTGAGCCGCGAGATGCGGGCTTCGAGTGCGCGGTGGATGTCGAGCGTGCCGGCGAGCAGGCGAGCGCCGAGCGTGCCGGTGCCGTAGCGCCGCAGCGCATCGGAGGCAGCCCGTTCAATCGCGGGATGCCGATTCAGGTCGAGGTACGAATAGCTGCCGAGCATGATCATGTCGCCGAACCCCGCGACGCGAACCCAGCAGTCGGGGAGGTATTCGAGGATCTCCTTCTGATAGAAGTAGTAACCTCGCGCGGTGAGTTCCTCGACGGGCCAATAGGTCTCGAGGTCGAAATGGCTCTCGGGAGTTCCGGGGCTGACGGGAGCGATCATGGGAGTCGGGGCAAACATCGCGGTCATCATTGGCAACCTCGCGTGTAGGTGAAGTGTTTCGCTGCCGACGTGACGCGAGGCCGACGATTCTGTGACCTCAGGCGCTCCTGATTTGGAAAATAGCTAGAATACCACGACATCCCTGTGAGGAAGATCGCCGTGGACTCCTCTTCGTTTGCCGAGCCGAGCCTTGGGAAGACCGAACGGCGTGTGCCGCCGAGCGATCCCTGGATCGGCCGCACGTTGAAGAAGTACGCGATCGTGGCGCCGATCGGCCGCGGCGGCATGGGCGTCGTCTACATCGCGGAAGACGTGATGCTGAAGCGCGTCGTGGCGGTGAAGCGCATCGCCGACGCGGTGACGCACGAATCCAAGGGACTCCAGCGCTTCCTGCGCGAGGCGCGGGCGGCGGCGACGCTGCAGCACGGCAACGTCGTCGCCATCTACGACATCGATCAGGAACAAGGCGCCCATTACCTCGTGATGGAGTTCGTGCCCGGCCCCAGCGCGCAGCAAATCATCGATCGCGAAGGCGCCTTGCCCTGGCGCGCGGCCGTGCAAATCGTGACCGATGCCTGCCGCGGCTTGTGTGCCGCGCATGCCGCGCGTCTGATCCATCGCGACATCAAGCCGGCCAACCTGCTCGTCTCACGGAGCGGCGACGTCAAGCTGGGCGACTTCGGCCTCGCCAAGAGCGCCAGCGACGATCAGACCGCCCTCTCGCAGAGCGGCGTCCTGGTCGGCACGCCGCAGTTCATGAGCCCGGAGCAGGCGAAGAACGAGGACCTCGACGAGCGTTCCGACATCTATTCGCTCGGCGCGACGCTGTATGCGCTGCTCACGGGCACGTCGCCCTTCACCGGGCGCGACGCCTACTCGGTGCTCTACGCCCACGCCACGCAGCCGGTGCCCGATCCGCGGCAAAAAGTCGCGGCCGTGCCCGAGGCGTGCGTCCAGATCATCCAGCGCGCGATGGCCAAGCGCCGCGGCGATCGCTACGCCGACGCGGCCGAGATGTTGGCGGAACTGGAGAAGACGCTGGGGCCGCAGCGCGAGCCGCTCGGCCTCCTGGCGGAGAAGTTCGAGCTGCCGGCGCGGGCCGACACCACGATCGTCTCCCCCGCGCCCCCCGACCTCGCACGCCCGTCGCCGAACTGGCGGCGCATCGGCGTCGTCGCGGCGTTGCTCGTCTGTCTGGCGATCGGTTTCGTCGGCGTGCTCGCGTGCGCCGGCGTCGCGGTTCACTACTGGATCAATCGGCCCGACGACCGCGTCGCCGACGCGCCCGTGTCCCCTGATAAACTCAAACAGCAGTTGATCGCGCTCAATCCCGCGTTCAATGGGGACTTCACGGCCGTACGAGGAAAAGACGACCGGATCGTCAAGCTGAGCCTGGTCGTCGATCAGATCGAGGACATCGGGCCGCTCGGCGCGCTGACCGATCTGGAAGAGTTGGAACTCTATGCGAGCGAGGGGCGCAAGACGAAGCTCACCGACGTCAAAGTGCTCGGCCAACTCACGAAACTGACCAAGCTCCGCGTGAGTGCCCCGGTCAAGGACTTCGAGTGCCTGCGCAAATTGAAGGGAATTACGGAGCTGAGCCTTAGCGGCGCGAACATCGATGACTTGTCGGTCCTCAGCGAATTGCCGCTCGCCAGGCTGCGCGTCGGCGCGACCAAGATCACCTCGTTCAAAGGGCTGGAGAACTGCCCGCTCGAAGACATCGATGCGGCGTTTGCGTACTTCCTCACGAGTCTGGAAGGATTGCCGACGAAAAAGCTGCGCCGGCTCAGCATTGCCTCGACGAAGGTACCGAACTTGGCGGGCCTTGAGAAAGCCAGCGAACTTCGGGAATTCGATTTTCACTGGACGGAAGCAACCGACAAAGAGCGTCCCGTGGAAAAGACCGGACGATCGATCGCGCCGGATGATCTCAAAGTGCTCTTGCAACTGACGAAGCTCGAGTCGCTCACCGCCGAGCTCGTCACGCCCGCGGAGGAGGAGGCGCTGCGCAAGGCGCAGGGGCCGGCGCTCAAGATCAAACGCGTGCCGCCGGGGAAAAAACAGTAGCTCGATATGGATACGCCGCAACGCATGCTCGACGAGATCTCGACGCGCTGGCCGATGATCCAGGATCCGGCCCAGTTCGTGCTTCGCTACGCGCCGGCGATCGAAGGCTATCTGCTCGCGCTCGTGCGCAATCCCGATCAAGTCGACGAGATTCGCCAGGACTTCCTGCTGCGCGTCCTGCAGAAGGGCTTCGGCACGCCGGAAAACGTCAAGGGACGCTTTCGCAACTATCTGAAGGTGTCGATCCGCAATGCCGCCGTCTCGCACCTGCGCCGCAAGACGCCGCAGCAGGCGGATGCGGCCGCGCTCGCGCAGCTTCCCGGCGGCGATGTCGTCACGGGCGAAAAGGAATGGCTCGAGCAATGGCGTGGCTGCGTCCTCGAACGCGTCTGGGAGGCGCTCGAACTGCACGAACGGCAACATACCGACAACCACGCGTTCACGGTGCTGAAGGTCTACGTCGACTTCGTCGACGACGATTCCGAGCAGCTCGCCGCCCGCGCCAGCGAACGGCTCAAGAAGTCACTGGGATCGGCCGCGTTTCGCAAGCAATTGAGCCGGGCGCGCCGCCTGTTCGCCCGGCTCACGGTGCAAGAGATCGTCCAGACGCTCGAGGATCCGACGCCGGATCGTATTCAGGAAGAGCTGATCGATCTCGGCTTGCTGGCGGACATTCAGCGCTTCTTGCCGGACAACTGGCGCGAAGAGCTGACGCCCTGAGAAGGCGAGCCGAGTTCCGTAAGGAACCGGTTGAGGATGCGCATACTCAACCGGCCGCTTACGCGGCTCGGCTCGCCGTTAGTATCACCCACGCGCCTTGCGGAACAGACGCATGAACGCGTTCAGCTCGCGCCGCACCGCGATGATGCCGGCTTCCTCCGCGTGCTCCAGCACGCCGATGAGAGCGCGGATCTCCGGACGAATCGCCGGCAGCAGCGCCTTGTCGTCGACCTCGCGCAACAAGCGGATCACCGCGTCCAGCTCCGGACGGATCGCCGGCAGCAGCAAGGGATCGTCGCTGCCGCCCAGCACGTCGACGAGCGCTTGCATCTCGCCGCGCACCGCTGGCACCAGGGCGGACACATCTCCCATCCGCAGCAAGCTCATCAGATGATCCATCTGCTGCATCGCCATCGGCGCCGCGCTCCGGCCTTGACGCAGCACGCTGATCAGGCCATCGATCTGCGGATGCACCGCCGGCACGAGATCGGCCGCGTCGGCCGTGTGCAGCATGCCGATGAGCGCGGTCCGCTGATCGGTCGGCAAATACGTCGCGCCTTGGAGCAGGCCGATCAGGATCTTCACGTCGCGGTGCGCCGTCGCGTCGCCGCCGGTGACGCTCATCGCGTGGAACGTGTCGACCGCGGCGCCATCGGTCCGGGTGGTGTGGAAGGCATCGACGGCCATGCCGTCGACGTGGAAGGCGTCGACCGCCGAGCCGTCGCCGTTGGTGTTGTGGAAAGCATCGACCGCCATCCCGCGGCCGACGGCGTGGAACGCGTCAACGGCCGAGCCATCGGTGTGCGCGGCGTGGAACGAATCGACGGCCATGCGGATGCTTCCGCCGCCGCCTCCGTCTGCGTGGAACGTGTCGACGGCCGCACCGTCGCTGGTGCGCGTGTGGAAGGCATCGACGGCCATGACGTCGTTCTTGTCGCTGCCGACGTGGAACGCATCGACGGCCATGCTGGACATGCCGTCGCGTCCGGTGGTGCGCAGGAAGTTGATGCTCGAGCCGATCGTCAGCCCGCCGTCGCCCGTGGTAGTGCGGAAAGCGTCGACGTGCGTGCCATCGGTGATGCTGGAATGGAATGTGTCAATGGCCATGCCGTCGGTGCGTCCGGTAGCCGGGCCGAACGGATCGACGATGCCGCCGGGCGGGTCGCCGAGCGTCATCGAGAGATGGTCCATGCCCGTGCCGAGGCCGACGTGTACCAGGTCGGGATGATCGAACATCTTGACGTCGACGACGTCGTTGCCCGTGCCGGCATCGACGTCAAACCAGATGCCGAGTTCGCCCGGCGGATCGGACTCGCCCGGCGGGTCGGATTCGCTCGGCGGATCGGAACCACCCGGCGGGTCGCTTTCCGGAGGCAAACTTCCCGGCGGGTCGGATTCGCCAGGCGGATCCTGCTCGACGATGCGAATCACGTCGTTGCCGTCGCCCGAGTTGACGACGATCTTGTCGATTCCCCGGAACGTCCGTTCGATGCTGCGATCGCCACTGACCTGGACGTCGTGCGCATGCGTGACGCGCACGTCGATGACGTTGTCGCCCCGATCTCCCTGGATCAGGAGCGTGTGCCCTTGCACGAAAGCGTCGACGGCCGGGCAGAGTCGATCTTCCAGCGTTTCGAGCCTGGGCCTGAAGCCGGACTTCTTGGAGGTGGTCATTTGCGTCTCCCCGTGAGGATGTGATCCTGGCAGGCTCCTGGGAGCTGCCAACATCAGCGAGACGCAGCGGTTTCGATTCTGTGACTCGTACCAGCCCGAAGCGTTAGCGAGGGAGTTTCTTCAAGCCTAAACTCCCTCGCTAACGCTTCGGGCTTGTATGAGATCACATCCCCGCCTGGACGATGCCGTTGAAGAAGAACTTGAACGTGCCATGCGGCTGAGCGCGAAAGAGAATCTCCGGCCCGAACAGCACCAGCCGGCCGCGGCCGACCTGCGCCGAACAGATGGCGACGCCGCCGTCGAGATGCTGCTGGCCCCACGCCCAGCCGCTGCGCAACGGCGTCTTCGTGTCGAACCACGCCACGCGCCGCATCCCCTTCGCGGCGGCACCCTCGGGCAGGCGGAACGTCGGACTGTCGACGAACATGACATCCGCCTCCTCCGGCATGCCCCACGCCAGCGGATCGCTGGTATCGACGCGCGCGCGCAGCACCGACGCCGGCACGTAGAACTGTTCGGGCGGCAGCACCTCGCCCTTGACCGCGAGGTGATGATCGATCGGCAAACCCAGGTCGCGCCGCAAGCGCGTCGAGCTGCCGATCGCGAGAATCGTGCCGCCGGCGTTCAGGAAATCGCGCAGCTCGTTCTGCGTGTTCGTCAAGATCGCGCCGTCGACGAAGATGAGCACGTCATACTTCGCGCGCAAGTCGCCGTCCTGCAGCTTCGGCGTCGTCACGATCTCGAACGGATACTCGAAGCGTTCGAGCAGCCAGCGCGTCCAGCCCGACGGCATCGAGCCGCCGTACTTGTCCCACAGCCCGATGCGCATCGGCTTGACCTTGGCTGCCTCCTTGCCCGGCGCGACCGTCGTGCCGCCGAAACGGACGCCAAGCTCCGCCGCGAGCTTTTGCAGGTTCGGCAACGTCGTGGCCTTGCGCTTGATGAAAAACATCCCGGCCGGGTGCGGCACCCCCTCGGCGACGAACCGCGTCTGCAAGCGCTGGACGTCCTCGCCCAGCTTGAGCAGTCGATTGACGGCTCGGAACGAATCGTTGGTCCGCGCGCTCAGAAAGAAGCCGACCGCGTTCTCGGCCGCGAACACCGTCCCCGGCGGCGGCGCGACGTGCTCGGACATGATCTCCTCGAACGGCCCGTCGAAGCCGTCGAGCACGCGGTCGAACTCGACTCCCATCTGAAACGCCAGCGTCCAGCCGGCCATATCGTACGGCGCCGTCGGCGCTGCCCCGGGATATTTGAAATCGTTCGGATGATCCTGCGGCTCGAACATGTCGACGACGTGGGCGCGAAAAGCTTGCGCGGCTTTCACGACGTACGAACCCCTGGCGTATTTCTTGCTGCCAAACTCGAAGTCCGTGGTGGCTCGATGCACCTTGACGCCCGCGGCCAGGAGCGCGTTGATGAATTTGGTCGCCGTCAGGAAATCGCGCTGTGTCGCGGGCAGGACGTAGCCGCGCGCATCACGCCGGGCGGGATCGCGGAAGAAGCGCTCGAAATCCTTGGCGCCGGCGGTTCCCTTGATAATCTTCGCCCCCTTCGTCTTCGCCGACTCGACCAGCTTCGGCGTAATCGTCCAGTGATCCTTGCTGCCGCGTTCAATGGCGCGGTTGCCCATGACCCACATGTTGAAGAGCAGATGCTCGCGCTGCCGCGACGCGTAGTCGAGCACCGCCTTGTTCGCCGTCACCGAGTAATCCACTGATTGCCGAAAGCGCCAGGTCTGCGGCGTGATCGGCGCGAGGTAGTCCGGCCGCGACAATTGCAGGTCGGGGCGAAACGGAATTTGCGTCGGCGTCGGGCTGCCGATCGTTTCGCTCAACAGGCCGATCATGTTGTGGAAATAGGTCGTGGTGCGCAGACCGCCGTTGAACCAGGCGGAGTAAGTCGCGCCGGAGCGGCACGTCGCGCCGGGCTTGCCCTCCACGAGGAACCGCTGCAGCATCGCCGCCCCGACCGCGTCGACGCCGTTCATCACCAGCGGATCGACGTTGTAGTTGAACGGCCCGCGGAACGGCGGAATGAACAGCACCGTGCCGGGCGGGCCTTGCTGATGATGGTTGTACACGATCTGCGGAAACCACTGCCGATACAGCACACGATTCATGTTCTTCGTCTCGGCCTGCGTGTTCGCGTAGAAGTCGCGATTGTTGTCGTGGCCGATGTACTTCTGGTACAGCCGCGGCAGCCCGAGCAGCGTCCGCTTCTTCTTATCCTTCTCCTTCATGTACCAGTCGGAGACCAGATCCATGCCATCCGGATTGGCGTGCACGAACAGAATGATCGTGTCATCGAGGAAGCGCAGCGATTCGGCGTCCTCGGCCTTGAGCAACTGATACATCGTCTCGATGAGCACCTGGGCGCACAGCGTTTCGGTCGCGTGCAGGCCGCCGTCGATCCAGACAATTGCCTTCCCCTCGGCCGCGAGCACACGCGCGTCGGCTTCCGAGATTCCTTCCGCCAGCGCGAGCTTGCGGGCGATGGCCTGATAATGCGCAAGCTTCTTGTGGTTGGCCGGCGACGTGACAATGCCCATGAGCTGATCGCGCCCTTCTTCGGTTTTGCCGATGCTGACGACCTTGAGCCGCGGCGACTCGAATTCCAGCTTCCGCCAGTACGCCGTCAATTGCTGATAATTGGCGAGGCAATAGTCGTCGCCGATGTCGAAGCCGAAGAATTGCCTGGGCGTCGTGACCGGCGCGGCCTCGAGCACGGCGGTGCAGCAGAGATGAGCGAGAATGACGAGCATGGATTTCATGCGCAAGTTCATGTGACGTTCCTGCAGAATTTGCGGATCTTCTACAGATCTATCGCAAAGAACAGGAGGGACAAGAACATTCCGGCCGTGACGCCATTGCAAGGACCGGAGGCGAAAGCCGACTTGCGGCCAAGTGGACCGATAGCGACTTTGCCACCGAGATCGAGTTTGCCATCGGAAATCCGGTCCGATGGCGAACTCGATTTCGCAGGAATCGCTGAATGTTTGGCCGATTTCGAATCGAGTTTGCCATCGCGCCAGGGCACAACCGGGCCATCCTGCGCACCTCATCAAGATCACGTCTATCGAGATGCTGAGGGATCCGCGATCTCGTTCAGGTCGTCGCGAAAACGCAGGATCGCGTGCGCCCAATCGTTGCTGATATCGAAAGCGGCGCCGAACGTGAATAGTTCGAACGTGCCGTCATGGCGTTCAATGCGCAAACCGCCGCGGGCGAAGCCAAGAATCCGGCAAGCCTGAGCGTCGCGAATCTCGCGAAGAGGAACGATCAGCCGATAGACATACAACTCCGCGGGGAAGGAACGGAACTCGAGCACCTCACTGGTGAGGAACAGTCTGCCGCCGACCGCCTCCCAGAACTTGAGCGGGTTGCCTGACTTGTAGTGCACCATGCTCTGAGCCGTCATGGCCCACAGCACCTCGCCCTCATCGAGTTCGTCTTTGGGGAGCCGAAGACTGCCGGTGGTGCGGAAGTAGTACACGAGATAGCCGGTGCCGCCTGCCACGACGAGCGTCAGGAAGCCGAGGGCGAACGCGCGCGGCACCGCCTCCTTTTCGTCGCCTGCGAAATAGGCGATGACCGAAACGCCTGCGACCACGAAAAGCAGCGCGACGACATAGAGCGCTGCGATCCCGGGATGCTGCCGCGTCGCGATGACGCCGACGATGAACGCGGCGATGGCCGACAGGACGAAGGTTGTGACGCCAAACGCGAAGGCGCGCGGCCACGCGTCCTCCTCGGCTTCGAGATGCCAGCCGATCAGCGTGGCTGCGGCGCTGAGCAGGAGACTCACCGCAATAGGAATGGCGAGCTTCATCGCAAGCTCCGGTCGTGTCGGCTTGTAAGACGGGGTCTCCCGACCCGTCCTGTCCTACGAACGATGGTGAATTCAACAAATCAGATGTATTGGAGCACTCGTTAACGCACGATCTGCCAAAGAATGACACTCTTGTCCGGCGTCATGTCCGGAAGCATAATGCGGTTGGCGTCCACGTACACGGGCCGGCCGAACCGCTGATTCTCCCTCAGGCGCAGCAGTTCCTTGCCGGCGGGGACGTCGACAAGCAGGAAGTCGCGTTTCTCCTCGATCCCGGGCCAGTCGATGAGGGCGAGCGTTTTCTCGTCGGGGCTCAGTGCCAGCGCCGTGACGTGCCGCGTCGGGACGGCGAGCGTCCAGCGCTCTTTGCCGCCGGCGAGGTCCCAGCACTTGACCTGGCCGGCGTACTCGAAGTTGCCGAGGTTGCGCGTGCTGGCGGCGATCAGCGTTTTGCCGTCGCGGCTGAACGCGGTCGTCTTGACGACCCCGCGCTGCTCGCCAAGGACGCGCGGCCCCTTGGCGTCGGCGAAATCCCAGAAGTCGATGTCCTGGAAGTTGCCCACCGCGAACTGCTTGAGGTCGGCGGTGAACGCGACGCTGCTCACGATGGCATCTTTGACGGGAATGTTAAGCGCGGGATTGCCGCTCTTGCTTTCGTAAACGGTGATCTTGTCGTAGTGAACGGCGCCGAAGCGCGAACCGTCGTGGTTGAGCGCGACGGGTTGGAAGCGGTCATGATGCAGGCCAATGGCCAGGCGTTTGGACAGATCCCAGATGGATACCCCGGCGTGAGGGCCGACTCTGCCCGTGACCAGCAGGCGCTGACTGTCGCCGCTGAAGATGAGTCCGGTTACCTCGTTCTTGGGCCAGTCGGGCGCGAAGAGTTCCTTGCCGGTGGCCACGTCCCAGACCTTGACCTCGGCCCGGCGCCGATCGCTGGCCGTCGTGGCGAGCAGCGTGCCGTCTGGACTGACGGCGGCCCAGCGCACCTCGAGATTGTGCCCCTTGAACTCCTGCAACTTCTTCGCGCTCCAGGCGCTTTGTTCCTGCGCGAACGCGCAGGCGCCGTGAATTGCCAGAAATACGCAGACAATGGCGCGGACCGCGTTCATGATCCACCTACTTGCGTTTGAACCTGGCGACGTCCCACAGCAGCACCGTCGTGTCCCAGCCGCCCGAAGCGAGGAATCGGCCATCGGGCGAAAACGCCAGAGCTTTCACGTAGCTCGTGTGGCCTTCGAGGACGGTGATGAGGTCGCCCCCGGTGTCATAGAGCCGAATGCCTGGCTCGCGCGCGCTGTTGGTGCAGACGGCCAGCAGCGAGTCATCGGGCGAAAGCGCCGCCGCCGCCACGTCGGCCCCTGGGCCAAAGTTCCGCAAACCGAAGGAGCGGACAAGGCGCCCCGTGGCAATGTTCGTGAGCTGCCCGTCCATTTCCTGGCCGAGGTGTCTTCGGCCGATCACCAGCATGTTCTCGCCGTCCTTCAGCGGCAGTGCAGCACGGGGGTCGCGCAGCAGTCGGGTGTCCGGGTCGGCTCGCTTTTGCCAGGATGTCGTGTCCCAGACGGAGACCTCTGGCCAGCCGACCTGGATCATCGTCTTGCGATCAGGCGTTAGCGTCAGCACGCCGAAATGGTGCGGATTGCGGATCTGCTGAAGCCGTTCGCCGGTGTCGACGTTCCAGAGGCGGATGCGTCGGTCGCCGCCGGTGGTGACGAGTTGCTTGCCGTCGCCGACAAAAGCGAGGCTGCGGACCATGTTGATATGCGCGAAGAAGGTGCGCACGGGCTTGCCGGTTGCCGCGTCCCAGAGGCGGACATGCGTCTCCATGTCGCTGGTGGTGCCGGCGCGGCCGTCGCCTGTCGCGATGAGCTTGCTGTCGGGACTGAACGCGGCGCAGTTCACCATGAGATCGTGACCGCGAAGCGTGTGGCGCGACCGGAATGTCTTCATGTCCCAGACGATCAGGCTGCCGTCCTCGCCGCCGCCTGACGCCAGCGCTTCGCCGCTAGGTGAGAACGTCAACGTGATGACCGGGCCGTGATGTCCGTCGTCCTGAAAATCGTGCACCGGCTTGCCCGTGGCGACGTCCCACAGGACGACCGTATGATCGCGGCCCGACGAGATCATGAACTTGCCGTCCGCCGAGAACGACAGCGAATAAATCAGCCAGCTTGCATGGCCGACGAAGCGCTGCGTCTCCTTGCCGGTGGCGACGTCGTGCAGGTGAATCGTGTTGCCGCGGTCGTGAGCGATCGCTTTGCCGTCGGGCGTGAAGACGAGATGGCGTCCGCCGGCGTTCTTGATTTCGGACAGCAGCTTGCCAGTCTCGACGCTCCAGAAGCGGATCTCGCGGCGTGCGACGGAGGTCGCCAACACCTTGCCATCCGGCGAGAATGACGCATGAACCCCTTTACTGCGCTCGTGCGGGATCCAGCGCCGCACGGAGCGGCCGCCGCTCAGGTCCCACAGCACGAGCTGGTTGTCCTTGTCCAGCAGCGTCGCCAGCTTGGCGTCGGCGGAGAGCGCGAGGACGGCGCTTGTCGCGCTTTGCCAGAGCGTGACGCCCGTCAGCGTGTTGACGATGCGCCCGCTCGGGAAATCGTCGCGAATGCCGACACGGGTGAGATCCGGGGTGAAGATTGTTCGCTCGGTGAGATGTTCTTCCTTCCACGTCGTTTCGCCGAGCAGTTTCCCGGTCGCGAGGTCCCAGCGCTGCAGACGGCCGGGCAGCGCGATCCAGAGAATCTTGCCGTTGGGGCTGAAATGCGCGGGGCCGGCGAGCAGCTTTCTTTCGAACTGCGGCAACGGCTTGCCGGTCTTGACGTCGCAGACGCGGTCGCCGGCGATGAGCATGGCATTGTCTGGCGAGAGGGCCGCCCAATCGACGCCGCGATCGAAGCGCAGCCGGACGGTTCCCAAGCGGGCAACGGCGCCGGCAGGCAGCGGATCGCCGTGGCGGTCGGTGTCCTGCGCAGGCGCCGGCCCGGCGATTGTGAGCAGCAGCAACAGGGAAGAGGTGACACGAATCACGTGGGGGCATCCTCTCTGAGTTCACGCGAGGATCGGGTGGACGACATTGCCGTGCACGTCGGTGAGGCGAAAATCGCGGCCGCCGAAGCGATACGTCAAGCGCTCGTGATCGATGCCCAGGAGGTGCAGGATGGTCGCGTGCAGGTCGTGCATCGTCGTCACCGAATCGACGGCGTGCATGCCGAAGTCGTCCGTCGCGCCGTGGGCAACGCCGCCTTTGACGCCGCCGCCGGCCAGCCAAACGGAGAAGCCTTCCGGATGATGATCGCGGCCGTCGCGGCCGGCGGAGTGCGGCGTGCGGCCGAACTCGCCAGCCCACAGAACGAGCGTCTCGTCGAGCAGGCCGCGCGACTTCAGGTCCTTGATCAGGCCGGCGATCGCCTGATCGGTGTCCATGGCATTCTTCTCGTGGCCGCGCTTGAGATCGCCGTGCTGGTCCCAGGTGCCGTTGGAAGCGCCGGGCGGGCAGGTGATCTCGACGAAGCGCACGCCCGACTCGACGAGTCGGCGGGCGCGCAGGCACTGGATGCCGTAGAGCCGTTTGCTCGGGATGTTGGAATCGAGGCCGTAGAGCCGTTGCGTCGCCTGTGATTCGCGCGCCAGGTCGAGCACATCGGGAACGAGCGACTGCATGCGATAGGCGAGTTCGTAATTGCGGATGGTCGACTCGACGGCCGCCCCGCGTGCGAAGTCGGCGTTCTGCTCGCGCAAGAGATCCAGCAACGGACTTCCTTCGCCGCGCGCGGAGACGGGCGGGCGCAGGTTGTCGATCGGCGCCCCTTCCGCGTGGAACAGCGTCGCCTGATGGTTCGCCGGCAGGAAGCCGCTCGAATAGTTCTCCATGCCGCCGCACGGCACGACGCCGAAGGAGAGGACGACGAAGCCCGGCAGATTGCGGTTCTCGCTGCCGAGACCGTAGTTGATCCACGACCCGAGGCTCGGCCGACCCGCGTTGTTGACGCCGGTGTGCAGAAAGAGCACGCCCGTTGAATGGAGCGGCAAGTCGGCCTTCATCGAGCGGATGATCGCGAGATCGTCGGCACAGCTCGCGATGTGCGGAAACAGATCGCTGATCGGCAGCCCCGATTGCCCGCGCCGGCGAAACCTCCACGGACTGCCGAGCCAGCGCCGATTGCCCATCGCCGTCGGATTGCGCGAATCGGTGAACGGCTGATTGTCACGGCGCTCGAGTTCGGGCTTCGGATCGAACGAATCGACATGCGAGACGCCGCCGTCCATGAAGCAGAAGATGACGTTCTTGGCACGAGCGCGGTGGTGTGTTCGTTCTTGCGCGTTCGCGCTCATGCCTTGCAGCGCGAGCCAGCCGAAGCCGAGCGCGGACGCGCGCAGCATTTCGCGACGTGACAGCGGCAGCGGCGAATGGCCGGGACAGGTCGGTCTCATCATTCAAATCCCCGCGGCGTCCGTGAACGCCAGGTACATCGGCTCGACGCCGCGCTCCTTGTCGTACAGCGTGTACGTGCCCATCGTCAACAGCGGCGGCGAATACACATGCAGCGTCACCAGGTCGGCGTCGTCGGCCTGCAGGTTCGACACCTGGTGCAGGTCCGTGTCCATGCTGCCGACCACGCCCCCCATGCCGACGTCGCGTGAGCTGGTGGCCTTGACGTGGCCGTTCCGCGCGAACTCGAAGATCGTCTCGGTCATGGCGCCGCGCAGGACGCGCACCGCACAGTTGGAGCCGACGTGATCGTGGATCGGCGAACGCTGACCGTTGCGCCAGCACAAGACCAGCAAGTTGTAATGCGCGCTCGCCTTGATCAGGTTGCGGCGATACGTCTGCCGCGAGAACAACACGAACGGCTCCAGACGAGGCCAATCGATGTGCAGTTCCGCCAACTCCGCCAGGAGGCGCGGCAACGGCGCCTGCCCCTCGAGGCGGTCCAGGTAATCGATCAGCTCATCCAGCGATTTGGCCATGTTCCACTCGCTTGCGGTTTAGCGCACGTCGAACTTCTTATCATCCGCTTTCTCGAGGAACCGCAGATCGCTGAGCTCCGCCTCGAAGAGCGGCGTCGTGTCGCGGATGACGCGCAGCTTCGTGAAGTGCTTGACGCCGTCGGTCGTCTTGTGATCCGTCAACAGAATCGTGTGCACGAACTCGTCGTTGCCCGCGCGAAAACGCAGCTCGCAGCGGATCGGCAGGGCTGTCTCCTTGTCGAGGGCGATGTTGACGTCGGGCCGGCCGGTGCGGCTGACGCGGAACACCTGGGCGTCGCGCTCGCCGACCTTGTCGTCGCCGACGATCGCCAGCTTGAAGTCCTTGGTCTTGAGCGCCGGCAGAAACTGCGTCAATTGCATCGCGTACAGGTCGTGGCTCAGCCCGGCGGCGAACAGGATCTCCCGCAACGGCTCGAGCTTGGTGTTGAACTTCGCCTCCGGATCGGTCCCCTTGATCGAGCTCTTGTCGCCGTTGCCGATGAGGACGGCGCCGATCGGGGAGTCGCCGAGCATGTCCATGTCGATGCGAAAGCGTTCGGGCCCGCCGGTAAGGACGCTGAAGGTGATGCCGCGTTTGACATCGCCGCGGACGAAGCCGCCCTCGACCTGAACGGCGACGGCTTGCACCTTGCCGGTGCCCGTGGCCTTGATGGCGCGATCGACGAGCGCGAGCGCGGCACGCTCGGCTTCGTCCTGCGCGAAGCCGACGGCGGGAACAGCGAGGACGAGGGTGAGACCGAGAATCTTGGGCAGCATGGAATTCCCTCCAGTGTGGAGATACTGCGTACAATTCTACCGCGGCTTCCGGTCGGCCGCACCATCAAAAACTCTCGCAGTGATGACGATCATGATCCAGCCGATCTACCTCGACTACAACGCCACGACGCCAATCGATCCGGCGGTGCTGGACGCGATGCTGCCGTTCCTGCAGACGCACTTCGGGAACCCGTCCAGCACGCACGCCTACGGCAAGACGGCGCACGCGGCGATCGATCGGGCGCGGGCGCAGGCCGCCGCGCTGATCGGCGCCAAACCCGAGGAGATTCTGTTCACGTCCGGCGGCACCGAGGCGTCCAACCATGCCATCAAAGGCGTCGGCTTCGCGCGGATGCAAGGCTTCTTCGCCCGCTTCTTCAGCGCTCCGCACATCATCACCAGTGCCGTCGAACATCCCGCGACGTTGGTCCCGTGCGAATTCCTGCGCAAGCTCGGCTGCAGGGTCACGCTGCTGCCCGTCGACAGCCATGGCATGGTCGATCCCGACGCCGTGAAGCGGGCGATCACGTCGAAGACGGCGCTGATCACGATCATGCACGCCAACAACGAGGTCGGCACGCTGCAGCCGATCCGTGAGATTGCCCGGATCGCGAAGGAGCGCGGCATCCTCGTTCACACCGATGCCGCTCAATCGCTCGGCAAGGTCGCCGTCGACGTCAACGACCTCGGCGTCGACATGCTCTCGATCGCCGGGCACAAGCTGTATGCCCCGAAAGGCGTCGGCGTACTGTACGTTCGCCAAGGAGTGAAGCTGGAGACGTTCATGCACGGGGCAGGCCACGAAGGCGGACGCCGCGCCGGCACTGAGAACACGCCTTACGTCGTCGCCCTGGGTCAGGCGTGCGCGATCGCTCAGCGCGGCTTGCCCGGCGCGACCGAGAAATTGAAGAGCCTGCGCGATCGGCTGCATGAAAAACTCCGCGCCGCTCTGGGCGACAAGCTCGTCCTCAACGGTCATCCCGTGGAGCGGCTGCCCAACACGCTCAACGTCAACTTCGTCGGCCAGGTCGGCGCGGAGTTCTTGCAGAAGGTTCCCGAGATCGCGGCGTCCACCGGTTCGGCGTGCCACGAGGGTTCGATCACGCAATCGCCTGTCCTGTGCGCGATGCGCGTGCCGCCGGAGATCGGCAAAGGCGCGGTCCGGCTCACCGTCGGCCGTTTCACGACGGAAGAAGAAATCGATCGGGCCGCGGAGTTCCTTCTCCGCGCGGCCAAGTGAATCATTCGGTTGTCTTGGTTTCCTCATCCCGATGCTGATCGCGGATGATCGCGGCAACCATCTCGGTGCCGAACTCGCGAATCTTCGTGGCGCAGGGCATGCAAATCGCCTGACGATTGAGGCCCCAGTCATCAAGCGGCTCAATGAGTCCGATGTACGCTCCGCATTGTTTGCACCAGAGAATCATCGCACCTCCGGAAATCCGGACGGGAAGTCCCTCGTGAAAGCATAACCACCGCGTGGGGCGCGAGCAGTCGCAGATTCTCTGAATCTGCCTGTAGGAAACGGCACTACCCTCTGTAAAGACGCTCTCATCAAGTTCCAATCGCCAGGGTGATGTCGACAGGCGCTCCGAACATTCCTCACCGTTGCATCCGGAGGAAGCCGCAGCCGGTTTGCTGGCATACCCCAGGCTGAACGGTGCGCGACGTGCCCATGAGTCTGCCGGCAACGCACGGAGCAACCCATGGTCGAGTGGTGCAAGAATTGTGGTGCTTTCCTGGGTCTCGTGCCGCCGGTGCGCAACTGGAAGGTGGAGCGAAACCGTCTGCTGTGCGCGCGTTGTGCTGAGCGGGAAATCCGTCGGAACTCCAAGAATTGCGAAGAGACCACGGTTTCAGCGCGCGGCAGGAAGCCGTGATCAGAACTCCAGCACGCGCAAGTTCTTCATCCCCGCCCGCATCGGTACCCAGATCGCTGCCCCTGCCATCGCGTGGCCCGCCGTGATCGCCAGCCACACCGGCACCGGCACCGCGGTGATCGGCAGCGCTCCGTCGGGGTTACGGCCATAAATGTAGTTGAGCGGCACCGCGGTCAGCGTCACCACGAGCCCGAGCAGCATCAAGCACATGACCAGATTCACCGTGCCGCCGAAGCCGACTGCGATCTTCGACGGATCGCTCTCGCGAAAGTTCGGCATGCACGCGCCGAGCCCCACGCTCATGCCGCTGAACGCCAGGCCCAAGAGGCCGATCGTCAGCGCGTGAACGATGACGATGACCCAGGGCATGCCGAGCATCAGGTTGCTGAACACGATCAGCGATTCGCCGACGAACAGGCAACCCAGCGACGAGAAGATGAACTTGCCCATCATCAGCCGGCCGCGATCGAGAGGCAACAGCCCGAGAATCCAGAACTTCTTGCCTTCGAGCGACAACATCGGAAAGATGAACCGCCCCGTGTAGGCACACATCAAAAACGACGTCGCGACGAGCGTCAGCGTGCTCACGCCGTTCTTGAAGTTACGGCCAATGTCCTGCTCCCAGTAGAAGCGGATGGCCCCGAAGTAGAACGTCGACATGCCGAGGAAGATGAGGATCTGAAACCACTGCGCCGGATCGCGGCGGAAGGTGCGGAAGTCCTTGACGATCAACATGAGGGTCTGCTCATCGAGAAAGAACAGCACGCGCGTCAGCATGCGATCGAGCCAGTGCCCGCCATAGCGGCGCCGCAGGGTGCCGCCCGACGCGAGACGATTGAAGCCGCGGCGATACAGATGCCGGGCGGCCCAGACGGTGACGAGGTAGCAGAACAAGCCGTTCGCCCAGACCAGGCCGAGGTAGTACGCCATCCAATCCGCACGATCGGTGGCGGCGGCGCGGATGCCCCCCGCGACCCACTGGAACGGCACCAGCCGGCCGCCGAACATGCTGAGCTGGCTGAGCAAACTCTCGAACCACGTCCGCGACCCCACGCCGAACTCGCGCGCCTCGCGAAACGACGAGTACAGCCACCAGATCGGCAGCGCCACCGCGAGGATGCCCAGGCCGATCAGAATCTGCCTCTTGGCGCGCGGCAGCAGATTGACGATGATCAGGCACGCCAGCGCCCCGATCGAGCCCGGAATCAACAGAAAGCCGAGAAAGAAGATCGGCAGCACCAGGTAGAAGTAGAACGGCGCCCCGTCTTTGACGTGCCAGCCGTACGAGAGCAAGATCGGACTGCCCAAGAGCACGAACGCCCAGCTCGAGAATCCCAGCGCTCCCTGGAACTTGTACGCGAAGATCTGATCGTCCGGCATCGGCGTCGCCATCAGAAACTGGCTCTCCGTCGAAGCGAACAGGCCGCTGTAGAGAATTATGCCGCACGAGAAGATCAAGAACATCGTCAGGATGCAGAAGAGCAGGGCGAGCGTGTTCTCGACGACGTTGCTGTCGAGCGCGAACTCGGGGAAGCGAGTCTTCACTTCACGGAAAGCGAACCAGGTCAGGCCGAACAACAGCGCCCAGATGATGAGGCAGCAATAGAGCACGGTCAACGGCCGCAGCCAGGAGGTGTTGAAGAGGAGGCCGAGCGAGTTGCAGAATAACCGCCAGCGCAGCGCTTGAAAAAGCAGGGCAGGGGACATGGTTATCTCCGATGCATTTCTCCCCTCCCCTTGGGGGAGAGGGGTCGGGGGTGAGGGGGCTGTCCCTCAATCAGAAATCGTGTCGCTCGAGCGCCCCTGGAACGATGTTTCTGCCGGCTGTGAGTTCCCCCTCACCCCCGGCCCCTCTCCCCCAAGGGGAGAGGGGAGAAATGCTAGCTCCCCACCACCGTCTCCACCGATGACTTGCTTCGCCGCCGTCGGGCTCGGCGTCGGCGTATCCTCCTCGGTCAACTTGAGGAACACCTCCTCGAGCGACCCATTCAGATCCGCGCGTTGACGCAACTCGTCGAGCGTGCCGCAGCCGATCAGCTTGCCCTGATGAATGACGCCGATGCGGTCGGATAATTCCTGGGCGATGTCGAGCGAGTGCGTCGACAAGAACACGGTCGCCCCGCGCTTGGTCTCGTTGCGGAGGATGTCTTTCAACAGTCGAATGCTGCGCGGGTCCAGGCCGACGGTCGGCTCATCGACGATCAGCACCTGCGGCTGATGCAACAGCGCCGCCGCGAAGACGGTGCGTTGCCGCATGCCGTGCGAGTAGTTCTGCGTGAGGTCGTCGACGAACGCGTGGAGGCCGAACAGGTCGATGACTTCCTCGATGCGGCGCAGGCCTTTCTGGCTCGGCATCTTGTACATATCCGCAATGAACTGCAGCACCTCGCGGCCGGTGAGCTTCTCGTACAGGAACGGCGTATCGGGCACGTAGCTGATGTGTTGCCTGGCCTGTTCGCCCTGCGTTTCGAGATCGAAGCCGGCGATGCGGATCTTGCCGGCGCTGGGAAAGAGCAGGCCGCACATCATCTTGATGGTGGTGGTCTTGCCGGCGCCGTTGGGGCCGAGGAACGCGAACAACTCGCCCGGCTTGACGGTCAGGTGCAGATCGTCGACCGCGGGTTTGTTGCCGTATTTCTTGGAGACATGGAGTATTTCGATCATGGCATGTTCCGTTTGTTTAGCCGCGACCCGATAGGGGAGCGCGACAACCGTCGTCCCGCGCACGCCTGCGGCGTTGCGGCTAAACGGGCGTCAATTCTGCGGCACGCGTTTCAGCACCAGATCAAAACCGTCGCGGCTCGCCTCTTGCTGCAGCACCAGACCGTCGTGCTTGCGCGTCCATGTGCGCGCCGTCACCGCTTTGCCCGGCTCGTTGTACTCGATCTTCAGGCACGGCACGAGCTTCTTGTCCCAAAACAGCGTATCGCTGCTCACGCTGGCAATCAACGGGGGCACCTCGGCCGCCGGCTTCAGAAAGCCCGGCATGAACTTGTTCATCACGCCGCGAAACGGGTCGAACGGCGCGATCAGCCAGCTCTGGCCCTCATGCAGGCCGCGCACGCGATTGACCGGCAGCATGGCATTGACGATGCTCCCCTGATTACGCATGTCGATCTTGCCGAGCGCGAAGCGATTGTCCTCATGGCCGTTGATGAAAAACCGCGGCTCCAGGTGCTGATCCTCGACTTCCCCCTGCATTTCGGCGAGGTTGTCGTTGACCGGGAACGCCGGCTGTTGATCGCCGCCGAGGTTGAACCAGAACTTCGCGTTGACCGCGAGGAGCTGCTTGCCGCCTTCGCCGACCTTGTAGACGTGCTCCATCTTGTTGACGCGCAGCATGCCGATGTTGAACTTGTCGAAGGTGTACGAGGCGTGGAAGTCGTACGTGCGATCGTCGTTCTTGCGGATGCTCGACCGCGCGGAGCCGACCCGCTCGTTCTTCTTGAAAACTTCCCAGCCGACCAGCGGCGACGCGATCTCGTCGGTGAGATCGATCTGCGCGATCGGCGGGTCCGCGGCCGTCCACAGCGGCACGAGCTCGCTCTTGATGAGCAAGCCGGTCATGGTGAGCCAGAAGAGAACGATGCCGAGGCTGACGAGACGGTGAGGCATGATTCCCTCCGGGCATTGGTTTAGCGTTCGCAGTGAGCGCGGTGGGGCGTGGTCGCCGACAGTTCCCTGCGAGCGCTAAACGAAGACAAAATTCGCTGCTTGCGAAGGACGCTGCGGAGAGGTATTTTCAGTACACCATTGTTGCAAGCATCATCGACATGTTCAAGCACAAAGGACTCAGACGATGCGAAGGACACTACTCCTCGCCCTCGCGTTTGGTTTCATGGTTTTTTCATTTTCGCTTTTCGCCGAGGAGCAAGCCGGCAAGCAGAAGAAAGAGAAGGGCAAGTTCGACCCGCCCGAGGCATTTCAGCCGAACGAGCAAGAGCTGGCCCAGATCAAGGATAAGACCGCCCAACTCGCGGCCCGGATCGACGAGCTGCGCAAGAACCCGAAGACGCACGAGCTGTTGCCCGACGTCGAGATCTATCTGCGCGGGGCCGTGAACATCGTGCGTTTCAAGGAGTTCTACTCGAAGGACAGCGTCAAGTGGACGCTGGCCGCGCTCGATCGCGGCATGGAGCGCGCGGCGCAGCTCGCGAAAGGCGACGCGCCATGGACGACGCTCGGCAAGCAGAACGTGCTGCGCGCGTATCGCAGCGCCATCGACGGCACCGCCCAGCCGTACGGCGTGACGTACCCCGCTGGCTACGGCAAGGACGTCAACCGCAAGTGGCGCGTCGACATCGTGCTGCATGGGCGCAATGGTTCGCTCACGGAGGTCGCCTTCCTCAATTCGCACAACGGCAACAAGAAGGTGCCCGCCGATCAGGACTGGGTGCAGATCGACATTTTCGGCCGCGGCAACAACGCGTACCGTTGGTCGGGCGAGACGGACGTGTTCGAGGCAATGGACACATTCTTCCGGGAGCAAACCCACATGGGCCGCGCGATCGATCGTCGGCGCGTCGTGCTGCGTGGGTTCTCGATGGGGGGCGCCGGCGCCTGGCATCTCGGGTTGCACCATCCCGACAAATGGTGCGTCATGGGTCCCGGCGCCGGCTTCACGACGACCCACGACTACGCATGGAAGGGCAAGAAGGATTTGCCGGACTATCAGGAGAAATGCCTGCGCATCTATGACGCGATCGATTACGTCGAGAACGCCCGCATGATCCCGATCGTCGCCTACTCCGGCGGTGATGATCCGCAAAAGCTCGCGGCGGATAACATCGAGAATCGGCTCAAGACGCTCAAGATCGACGCGATGACGCATCTGGTCAGGCCAAACACCGGGCACAAGTTCGAAGCCGACTATTTCGTCAAGGCCAATGCGCTCTGGGCGCAGCACGCCGAGAAAGGTCGGCAAACGCGTACGAAGGAGAGCTTTGTCACGTACACGACGAAATTCTCGTGGTGCGAGTCGGTCTGGATTCTGCAGATGGAAAAGCACTACGAACGCGCCGCCGTCGACCTGGACCGATCGGGTAAGGCTCTCACCGTCACCACCACCAATGTTGCGGCGCTCGGTGTGGCACTTACCTCCACGAATTCGTTCGAAAAACCGTCCACGTCGGTGATGATTGATGGCCAAAAGCTCGAGGTCACGCCGACGTTGATGACCATGGCTTTCCTGGTGCGCGAGCAGGGCAAATGGAAGCCCGTCTCGATTCTCGACTATCAGAAAGAGAGACTCCAGCACCCGCGCAAAACGCCCGGCTTGCAAGGGCCCATCGACGACGCCTTCGCGTCCGGCTTCGTCTGCGTCCAGGGCACCGGCACGACCTGGCATCCGCAAACGCAGAAGTTCGTTGACGCCAAGCTCAAGGCCTTCGAATACGACTGGGCCAAGCACTGGCGCGGCGAATTGCCGCTCACCAACGAGTACGGCATCTCGCCTAATGAGATCAGGGAAAAGAATCTCATTCTGTTCGGCGATCCGAACTCCAATTTCCTGCTCGCGAACATTCTGGAAAAGCTGCCGCTCAAGTGGACGAAAGGTGAGATCGAGTTCGCCGGCCAGAAGTACAAATCGAGCGAGCACGTTCCGGTCATGATCTTCCCGAACCCACTCAACCCGCTGAAGTACGTCGTGCTCAACACCGGGCACACGTTCCCGTCAGAAGATTACGCGAAGACCAACGCGCTCTTGTATCCGCGGCTGGGCGACTACGCGATTGTGCGGATGAGCGGCAAAGGCGCCGGCTACGAGGTCGCGACGGCGGGGTTGTTCGACGAGTTCTGGCGCGTCTCGAAGAAATAAGCTCACGCAAAGGCGCAAAGGCGCGAAGAACACAAGGGAGATTCATCATGACCGAGAACGAGTTGGCCACCGTCGCCGTCGACGTCGGGTATCACATCCACACTCGGCTCGGACCGGGGCTGCTGGAATCGGTGTATCACGCGATTATGATGCATGAGTTGAAGAAGCGTGGACTGTTCGTCGAGTGCGAAAAGCCGGTGCCGGTGATCTGGGATGATTTGGAACGCGAAGTCGGGTTCCGCGCCGACATCATCGTGGAACGCAAACTGATTCTCGAGCTGAAGTCGGTCGAGCAAGTGGCGAAGGTCCACAAGAAACAACTGCTCACCTACATGCGTCTGACCAACTGCCGACTCGGCCTGCTGATCAATTTCGGCGCCGAGTTGATCAAGAATGGAATCTCCCGCGTCGTCGACAAGCTGGATTCACCACGGTAACAAGCTTATCTGTTTCCTTTGCGCCTTTGCGCCTTTGCGTGAGCTACATTTAGGAGACATCTCGTGCGTTCATTAGCGTTCCTCCTGTTCATCCCAACATTCCTCTCCGCCCAGGACATCGTCCCCAAGGACGCCAAGCTCGAGAAACTCTGGAGCGAAGGCGAGTTCACCGAAGGCCCCGCCTATGGCCCCGGCCCCGCCGTCTACTTCTCCGACATCGGCAATCGCATCATGAAGTTCGACGAGAAGACCGGCAAGACCACCGAGTACCGCAACCCCAGCGGCCGAGCCAACGGCAACAAGTTCGACGCCATGGGTCGGCTCGTCACCTGCGAAGGCGCCAACACCGGGGGCGGGCGCCGCATCTCACGCACCGAGCTGGACGGCAAGGTCATCACGCTTGCCGACAACTGGATAGGCAAGAAATTCAACAGCCCCAACGATTTGGCCATCGACAAGAAGGGGCGTGTCTACTTCACCGACCCGCGCTACGTCGGCAGCGAAAAACGCGAGATCGACACGGAAAGCGTCTATCGCATCGACACCGACGGCAAGGTCACGCAAATCATCAGCGAGCTCAAGAAGCCCAACGGCATCCTCGTCTCGCCCGATCAGAAGACGCTCTACGTCGCCGAGAGCGCCCCGAAGGATCGCCTGTTTCTCGCCTATCCGCTGAAGGAGGACGGCGCCGTCGGGCCGAAAAAGCTGCTGCACGACTTCGGCGCCGACCGCGGCATCGACGGCATGTGCCTCGACGTCAAGGGCAACATCTATGCGACGGCGGGGCAGGGCAAGACCGCCGGCGTCACCATCTTCAATCCCGACGGCAAGAAGATCGACTTCGTCGCCACGCCCGAGACGCCGACCAACTGTTGCTTCGGCGGCGCCGATCGTAAGATGCTGTACGTGACGGCGGGGCGTTCGCTTTATCGCGTGCAACTGACGATCGAAGGTTACGCGCTGTATTGGCCCAAGTAAGCCGCCGCTTGCTTAGCAAAAACGGGGGACACGGTTTTGCTAAGCCGCGAGCGGCCCGGAAAGGACTCGCAACCATGCCCGACAATGACTCCTCGCTCGCGGTGTTCATCGACTTCGAGAACCTCGCGCTTGGGTTCCAGAATCGCCGCGATCGCTTCGACATCGCGCGCGTGCTGGCACGGCTCGTCGAGAAGGGAAAGATCGTCGTCAAGAAGGCGTACTGCGACTGGAGCCGCTTCGGCGCCTATACGCAGGCGCTGCACGAATGCGCCATCGAGCTGATCGAAATCCCCAAGCGAATCCAGAGCGGCAAGAACTCGGCCGACATCCGCCTCGTCGTCGACGCCATCGACATGGCCTACGCCAAGGAGCACATCAGCACGTTCGTCATCGTCTCGGGCGATTCCGACTTCTCGCCGCTCGTCTCGAAGCTCAAGGAGAACGGCAAGCACGTCATCGGTCTGGGCATGCAAGACTCGACGTCGGAGCTGCTGCGCGACAACTGCGACGAGTTCATCTACTACGAGGACCTCGGCAAGACGCAGATCACCGCGTCGAACCTGCCCGCGGGCATCCCGGACAACAAGCGCAAGGCGTTCGATCTGCTGATGGAGTCGCTCTTGGCCCTCCGGCGTGAGAACAAGGAAAAGCTCGGCGCGTCGATGATCAAGGACACGATGAAGCGCAAGAAGCCGTCCTTCAACGAGACGTATCACGGCTACCGCTCGTTCAGCGAACTGCTGCTCGACGCCCAGAAGGAAGGCCTGCTCGAGGTCGCGATCGACGAGCGGAGCCGAACCTACGTGGTGACGCGTTTCGGCGCCGAGATGCAGCAGCCGGCCGGCGAGGTGCCCGTGTTGCAGCGACCGCGCCGCCGCCGGCGTTCGCGTTCGCGCTCCGGCGGGCGCGTGGACGAGGGCGGCCCGCGCGAGATCACGCCCGAAGAGCGGATCGAGGACCGGCACGATTAGGATTCTGCTGATGTTCGTGTAAAGCAAACGCCACAATCGGCGACCGCCCCCTCCCCCCTTGCGGGGGAGGGTTGGGGTGGGGGGGTTAGGACCGAATCCCGCAAACCGAATGCGCCATCCCTGGCTGTGGGACGACGCCCTTACCCCCCCCAACCCTCCCCCGCAAGGGGGGAGGGGGCGATCGCCGATTGCGAATGTTGTGTTCCAAAGGCCAGCAAACGAACGCAACCGAGGATGACGCTTGTCGGCGGTCGATGACTTCTTGCGAAAAGTGCTGCGCAGCGGCTTGCTCGATCGCGAGCAATTGAAGTCGACGCTGCGCTCGCTGCCCAAGGACCGCCGCGACCAGGTCCTCGCCATTTCCGATCATCTCGTCGGCGCCGCCAAGCTCACCCGTTTCCAGGCCCACAAGATCACGCAAGGCATCACGCTCGGTCTCGTCCTCGGCCCCTATCACCTCCTTGCTCCGATCGGCCGCGGCGGCATGGGGACCGTCTATCTGGCGCGCGATACGCGCAATGACGCCTATGTCGCGCTCAAGATTCTGCCGCCGAAGCTCGCCCGCCAAGAGGAACGGCTGCTCGCGCGCTTCCAGCGCGAGATGGAGCTTTCGCAGAAGATCCAGCATCCCAATCTGGCGCGCACGCTCGAAGCCGGGGTCATCCAGAACATTCACTACATCGCGATGGAATACATCCCCGGGCAGACGCTCTATCGCCTCGTCACCACCCGGGGCACGCTGCCGATCGGCCGGGCGGCGAGTCTGTTCGCGGAGGTCGCGTCGGCGCTCGGCTATGCGCATTCGCAGGGCGTCATCCATCGCGACATGAAGCCCTCGAACATCATGGTCACGCCGCGCGATCACGCCAAGGTGCTCGACCTCGGCCTCGCGTACACGCAAGGTGAAGAAGTCGACGACATCGAGGTCGTCGGCGGCAAAGGCTACATCGTCGGCTCGATCGACTACATGGCCCCCGAGCAGACGCGCGATCCGACCACGGTCGACGGCCGGGCGGACCTCTACGCGCTCGGCTGCTGCCTGTACTTCGCGCTGACGGGCAAGCCGCCGTTTCCGGAGGGGGAGGTCTATCAGAAGGTGCGAGCGCATCGGCACGAACCGCCCGAGCCGATCCGCTCGCGCAATCCGCAGGTGCCCGACGAGTTCGCGGCCATCGTCGATCGGTTGATGTCGAAGTCGCCGAAGGACCGTTACAATTCCGCTGGCGAGTTCGCGGTGGCGCTGGCGAACTTCCGCACCGAACCGCCGCTGCCGCTCGATGTGCCCGCGGATGCGGAGTATCAGGACGCGGTGAAGGCATTGATCGCGGGCTGGTCGCCGCCGGAGATCGCGAAGGAGAAGGAGACCGACGACGCGGTGCTGTTCCGCATCGAGCCGGAGGACAAGCGTTCGGACGTCCTGGCCCGGTCGATCTTCGACGACATCGATCGCTACCAGATGCACCTGTGGCTCTTGGCGTTGGCGGGATTGTGGGTGATTGGGCTATTGGTGTGCGTGCTGGGGGCGTGCGTGACGTCGATGATGGTGCGGTGAACCGCGGGTCACGGAACGATGAGCGCGATGCTTGGAAAATAGGTGCAATAACGAGCCGCATCGCGTGTCACGAGCGTCAATCGCTCGACGTCGGCATGCGCGCCGATATAGAAGTCAGGCAGGGGCGAATGCTTCACGCCGCCGGCGCCGCGATATTTCAAGAATGCCTGGGCCGCCAACCAGCCGGCGCCATACGGCAATGGCAGGCGAAGAAAGACTGACGGGTCGAGCCATTGAATCAACTCGGCTTGCGTCTTGAAAGCCGGGGCGAGTTCAGCGTAAATGATTGGATTGATGAGGATCGGGCCCAGCACGGCAGCGGAACGAAGCTGAGCTTCGGACCAGGCGAGCCAAGTTGGATCGGCAGTGGCGATGTCGAGAAGAACATTCGTATCGAACAGAAAGCCGCTCATTGCTCACCGCGCGTGAGGGCCATCACATCGTCGGTCGTCATGCCAGAACGTGCGGCGCCGCGCGCACGCTCGAGCCAGGACTCGACGGCTGGCGGTGTGGCACGCTGCAACTGGAACTGTTCGAACCAGTTAGCGAGCTCGGCCACCTGCGCCGGCGGCAGACGCTCGATCGCGCTTTCGATTTCGGCAATTGTACTCATGGACGCAATCATACCCGAGCGAGCGCGGTGAGGCAACGGTTTTGGATGTTGGAGTGGTTGGAGCAAAGACCGCCACACCGCCATATCCGAGAAAGTGGCGGCCTGGCGTTCTTCGTCATTGGCGCTTCCGGCTAGCTTGAAACCTCCCGACGTGGACAACGGTATCACCTCCGCAAGAAGTCTCCTGGACTCGCTTCGCATGAGAAACAACGTGGTCTTCCAAAGATGTTCGCGCGCGGCTCGGTCTCTTCTCACGTGGAGCCCCGTCTTGCTGCTGCTGCCATCTGCATTCTTTTGCTGGGCGTCATCGTGCTTGTTGCCTGGCCGAAAACTCCGCGATCGGAACCGAACTCGAATCACCAGGATCTGCTAAAATAAATCGCACATCATCCTTCTGAGGTTATCATCATGCGCATGTTATCGCTGCTCGCCGTCCTTGCGTTCTCGACCGCCGCCTTTGCTCAAGGCGAACCGTCGCGGGCCAAGCTCGGCGAGAAAATGCCCAACTTCACCTTCAAGGACGCCGCCGGCAAAACCTATCGGCTCTACGAGCTCGAGAATCAGAAAGCGATCGTCCTCGCGTTCGTCTCCTTCGAGTGCCCCGTCTCCAACAGCTATCTCGCGCCGCTCACCGAGATCCAGAAGGAGTTCGGCAAGTTCGGCGTCACCGTCTGGGGCCTCACCACCAACGAGGACGACACGCTCGACGACATCGCCAAGTCGGTCAAGCGATTCGACCTCGCGTTCCCCGTCTTCAAGGACGAACGCTTGAAGACCGCCGACGCCCTCAAGGCCGAGGTCACGCCCGAGGTGTTCGTCCTCGACGGGCAGTTCAACCTGAAATACCGCGGCCGGATCGACAACATGTACTCCGAGCGCCTGAAGAAACACCAGCAGATCACCGAGCACAACCTGCGGCAAACGCTCGCCGAGCTCGTCACGGGCCGGCCCGTCAGCGTGCCGGCGACGCAGGCGATCGGCTGCAAGATCCTGCGCGAGGAGAAGGCCATCGCCAAGGAAGGGAAGGTGACGTATCACCGCGACGTTGCACCGATCATGCAGAAGCATTGCCAGGAATGCCATCGGCCCGGCGAGGTCGGCCCGTTCTCGCTGATGACGTACAAGCAGGCCGTCAACTGGGCGCAGGACATCAAGATCTACACGCAGAAGCGCGAGATGCCGCCGTGGAAGGTTTCCGAGGGCATGGCGTTTCACAGCGAACGCCGCTTGACGGAAGCCGAGATCAAGACGCTCGCGGACTGGGCGGACCACGGCACCCCGGCGGGGGACGTCAAAGACGCGCCGGCCCCGCGCACGTTCCCGAAGGGCTGGCAACTCGGCACGCCCGATTTGATCCTGTCGCCCAGTGACGACTTCGTGCTCGGCCCGAGCGGCCGCGACGTCTTCCGCTGCTTCGTTATGCCGACCAAGCTCAAGGAAGAGAAGTACATCTCGGCCGTCGAGCTGCGACCGGGCAATCCGCAGGTCGTCCATCATCTGCTGCTGTTCATCGACACCGCCGGCGCGGGCCGCAAGCTCGAGATCGAGGCGCAGCAGAAAGAGAAAGACAATCCGATCATCGACGAGCACACCAAGCTGCCGACCAAGTACGATCGCGGCCCCGGCTACACGCGCTCGATGGGCGTCGGTTTCCTGCCGACGCGCGGCCTCATGGGTTGGGCGCCGGGCATCCAACCCCGCTATCTGCCCGACGGCGTCGGCTTCGTGTTGCCGAAGGAGTCGGACATCGTCATGCAGGTGCACTACCATCGCAATGGCCGAGCGGAAAGGGACAAGACGCAGCTCGGGCTCTATTTCGCGAAGAAGAAGATCGAGTATCCCTACCAGGCGTCGGCGATCGCGGGCAATCCGCTCAAGCTCGTGCTCGGCATCCCCGCCGGCGAAGCCAACTTCAAGATCGATGGAAGTTCTGTCGCTACAGGGGACTTCACGCTGCTCTCCGTGATGCCGCACATGCATCTTCTTGGCAAGGACATCAAGCTGACGATGACGCCGCCGGGCGGTAAGGAGCAGCTCGTGTTCAACGTGAAGGCGTGGGATTACAACTGGCAGGAAATGTACTTCCTGAAGGAGCCGATCCAGGTGAAGGCCGGGACGAAGTTCGCGCTGGATGCGACCTACGACAACAGCGCGAAGAACCCGCTCAATCCGTTCAGTCCGCCGCGCGTGGTGACGCTCGGCGAGCAGACGACGAACGAGATGTGCTTCGTGTTCCTGGGCGGCTATTCCGGCTCGAGTTCGCGGGTTCTGCCGATGTCGCCGATCGGGGGCTTCGGGAAAAAAAAGGAAGAGAAGAAATCGAACTGATGTGGTGTCAGGGAATCGGGTAGAATGGTGGTGGCCGCTCGCTGCTTAGCAGAACCGCGTGCCCTGGTTTTGCTAAGCCGCAAGGCCGACACGAATAGGAGTCCTCATCATGCCTCGCTGGATCGTTGTCGCCCTCCTTTTCCTTACGCCCGTTCTAGCAGACGCCGGCGAAAAGAAGACCGACGAACCCAAGTTCGACGGGGCGCCGCGGCTCGTGCCGTTCCGCCTGAGCGACACGCATCACACGATCATCCGGGTCAAGATCAACGGCAAAGGCCCGTTCAACTTCGTGCTCGACACGGGTTGCCCGGTGTTCCTCATCGCCGAGCCGGTCGGCAAACAGATCGGCCTCGCCAAGGGCTGGGCGACGCTCGACACGCTCGAGATGGAGGGCGGCCTCGAGCTCAAGAAGGTGAAAGCTCGCGTCGAGACGCCGTTCCAGATCGAAGGCATGAACGGCATGGGCCTGGCCGGCATCGAACTGCATGGCCTCATGGGCTACACCGTCCTCGCGAAGTACAAGATGGACTTCGATTACACGAAGCGCCAGATGACCTGGACGCCGCTCAAGTCCGAACCGCTCGCTCCGCAGAAGCTCGGCAAAGGTGGCGGGGGCGGCGACTTCGGCATGGACATGATGGTCGGCATGGTCAAGCTCATCACCTGGCTCGCGGGTACGCCGCCCAAGCAGGAACCGCAACCGCGCGGCTTCTTCGGCTTCGAGATCGAGTCGGCCGACGCGGGCATCAAGGTCGCGCGCGTGCTCGCCGACAGCCCGGCTCAGAAGGCGGGACTCATGAAGGGCGATCGCATCGTCATGGCCGAGGGCAAGAAGATCGCTGCCGTCGACGACGTGCTGCGCCTGGCGAGCAAGATCGCGGTCGGCAAATCGTTAACGCTCACGATCGAGCGTGCGAAGAAGACTCAGGAACTCAAGATCACCGCGGGTGAAGGGCTGTAAACCTCTTTTGCCGCTTGCGGCTTCGCGCTCGCGTGGCACCATGTGAGCGCGAAGCCGCAAGCGGCGGCCGGACACACCTATGAAACACCTTGTTACCCTGTCCATCGCCGTTCTTGTCTTCCCCGCGTGGACCGCCGCGCAGGACAAGAAAGAACCGGCGAAGAAAATCGTCATCCCCTTCGAGTTGATCAAGACGCAGCACATGGTCATCAACGTCAAGGTCAACGGCAAAGGCCCGTACCGCATGATCTTCGACACCGGCGCTCCCGATAGCCTGGTGAGCAACAAGATCTCCAAGGAAGCCGGCCTCGCCCCCAAGGGCGGCGGACTGCCGCTGTTCGGCGCCCGCGGCAACGCCATCATGAAGGACATCGAGATCGGCGATCTCAAGGCCTCGAACATCTCCACGATGGTGATGGACCATCCGACGGTGCAGGCGATTTCCAACTTCGTCGGCCCGCTCGACGGCATCATCGGCTTCACGTTCTACGCGCGCTACAAGATGACGATCGACTACGAGAAGAAGGAGATGACGTTCGAGCCGGGCACGTACGAACCGCCGCCGAACCTGATGGACGCGCTGGTCAAGAAGATGGCGATGCCGCCGACGGGGCCGAGCATTCTCGCGCCGGCGGCGCTGATCGGCTTCCGCGTCGAGAAGGCGAAGGACGACCAGGCGGCCGGCGTGGTCGTCAAGGAAGTTCTCGCCGACAGCGCCGCGGCGGCCGCGGGCATCAAGGCGGGCGATAGGCTCTTGACGCTGGATGGCCGCTGGACCGACACGATCGTCGACACCTATTACGCCGCGGGTCAGCTTCGTCCGGGCGTGACGGCGTCGGCGGCTTTGCTGCGCGACGGCAAGCGGGTCGACGTCAAGATCAACGTCCGCGCGGGGTTATAGGGGCGCTACCAAGCCCGCAGGTGAGGTACTCCGAACCTGCGGGCTTGCTCGAGAAGAGGATCATCGCCATGCGTCTCGTCACTTGTCTCGCGCTTTTCTCCGGGTTCCTTGCCGGCGCTCTCGCGGCCCAGGACAACGACAAGCTCATCTCCGGCCCGCCGCAGGGCAAGTTCATCCCGGGTGCATTCGAGTGTTTCAACGTCAACGGCGCCGGCGCGGGTCGGCCGCGCTGTCTGGTTTGCAAGTTCGCGCTCAATCCTTCCGTGCTGATCTTCGTCAACGAGAAGTTCAAGGCCAAGCAGGAAGTCGTCGACGACTTCATCAAGCAGCTCGAGGAGCTGACCGAGGAGTTCGCGGATCGCGAATTCTCCGTCGGCGTCATCTACCTCACACCCGACGCCAAGGACTCGGCGAACAATGCGAAGGAAACCGAATCCAGCGGGATCCTCGAGGAGTCGCTGAAACGCGAGCAGGCCCACTCCCGCCTGCGGATGCGAGCGTTCGGCTTCGACCTCAACCAGGCCGCGACGATCACCGAGGTGCAGCCGGGCGGGCTTGCGGACGCCGCCGGCTTCAAGCAGAAGGACGTCATCACGGAAGCCAAGGCCGGCGAGCGGACGCTGCTGGGCGAGGACACGAAGTTCGAGTCGGTCAAGGCGCGCGAGGACCTGTTTCGCATCGTCGGCAAGGTGCCGCGCGGCCAGGTGCTCTATCTGAAGGTCAAACGCAACCAGCAGGAAATGGCGCTGGAGCTCAAGCTGAAGAACGTTATCCTGGGTTGTTATCTTCCCGAAGGCCCGGCGAAGTTCAACATCAATCCGAAAGCCGAGTTCACGGTGCTGTTCTACGATCGGCTCACGGTGTTGCAGAACTGGACCTTCGCGCCGGGCCAGCTCGAGGCCAAGGATGTGAACGTGATAACGGATCAGCTTCGCAGGGCGTTGCCGCTCAGGAAGAAAGATAACAAGGGGGCTGAGGAGAAAGCGGCGAAGGGATAACGAAGGGTAACTTCTCGATTTGTGCTGCCTTGTAGGGTGGTTCGAGCGTACTCGCGAGGCCCACCAGACCTTGCAACTGCGTGGTGGGCCTCGCGAGTACGCTTGACCCACCCACGATCTTGACTATTCGCCGACGTACGGCATGAGGGCCATGAAGCGCGCCCGCTTGATGGCGTCCTTGACGGCGCGCTGGAAAGCGGCGCAGTTGCCGGAACGCTTGCGGGAGAAGAGCTTGCCCTGGCTGGTGCACATCTTCTTGAGACCTTGCACGTCCTTGTAGTCGACGAACGCCGGCCGCGGACAGCCTTCCTTGGTGCAGAAACGGCAGCGATTCTTGCGGCCCTTACCGAGCTTTTTGCGAACCATATTCGAAGAACCTCGCGTGAACGCCCATGGGTTGGAAACGATAACCTATGGATGGCCGCGCGGGCGTCAATGCTGTGTGTGGCGGCAAGTTTTTAACTTGCCGATTGTAGCAAATTGGCAAGTTGAAAACTTGCCGCCACGAGGTCACGCCATCTTGGTGCGGCCGAGCAGGTCGACGAAGATGGTTTCCAGGTCCTCGTCGGTCATGCCGCTCACGAACTCGCAGCCGAGCAGCCATTTCGCGCCCTGGGCGCTGCTCCAGCACACGCGGACCACGCGAGAAAGCGCGCTGCCGTCGGGCTGCACACAGAAGGTGACCTCCAGCTTGCTGCCCGGCTCGAAACGCCGCGTCGATTGGAGGCAGAGACCGGTCGTCGAGATGTCGGCGATGGTCGTGTCCCAGCGCTGCGCCAGCGGAGCGCCGACCGCCCGGCAGGTGCCGCTCACCTCGATGCCGAAGCGCGCCTTGACGCGGCGCTCGTGCGTCGCCTTCTTGCTGACCTTGGCCTCGACATCCACCTTGGCGGCGATGCCGGGAAGGGGTGCATCGAGCGGGACCTTTTTCCAGCCGGTCAAGAGCGCGACGAAATCGCCGATCGACGCCGGCCGATTCTTCGGATCGGCGTGCATGCCCAGGCGGATCGCCGCGTCGACCGACGGACGCAAGCTCGGCAGCCGCTTGCTCGGCGCCTCGAACTGGTTCTTCAGCTTGCGCTGGACCACTTCGGTCATCGAGCCCTTGCCGAACGGGAATTCGCCGACGATGCAGGAATAGAAGGTTGCCGCCAGGGAGTAGACATCGCTGCGCGGATCGGCGCTGGCCGCGTCCTTGAATTGCTCGGGCGGAGAAAACTGGATCGTGCCCAGCCCCGCGTTGGGCCTGGTCAGCAGCGTCGCCGCCTCCAGGTTCTTGATCAGGCCGAGGTCGGCAAGCTTCGCGACGCCCTGCGACGTCACGAGGATGTTCGCAGGCTTCACGTCGCGATGAATCAGGTTCCGGCCATGCAGATACTTCAGCGCCTCGGCGATCGGCAGCAGGATCGAGATCGCCTCGTGTTCGCGCAGCGCCCCCTTGGCGGCGATGTGCTGCGAAAGGCTCGGCCCGTCAACGTACTCCATGACCAGAAAAGGCAAGTCGCCGTGAACGCCATACTCGATGACCTCGACGAGATGGCGGTGGGAAAGGGGATGCACGACCGAGAATTCGAGCTCGAAGCGACGCGACAGCGTGGCGTCGGCGAGCACGGCGCGCGAGGCGACCTTGATGGCGACGATCTGCTGCGTGCGCAGGTGGCGGGCCTTGTAGACGGCGCCCATGCCGCCTTCGCCGAGCTTTTCCAGGACTTCGTATTCGCCAATGTTCCGGCTATTCATTGCGTAGGGTCGCCGACAAATTGAACGGGGCGTTCGGACAATTCCTTTGAATCATACCACAGGAGTTCACTGCCAATTGTGAGAATTGAGCGTTCCCCCGCGTACAATGGAACCCCGCAGGGGCGACAAGGTACTTCCCCTTACTGCAATGCAGACCGCGCGGCTTGATACAATAGCCGGACTCCAACCACACCGAGGTACGCCAATGAAAACCGGCATGAACCTGCTGCTCTGGACCACGCACGTCACCGAGACGCTCTTTCCGCTGCTCGCCAAGCTCAAGGCGGCCGGGTTCGACGGCGTCGAGATCCCGCTCTTCGAAGGCGATGCCGCCCACTACCAGACGCTCGCCGCCGAGCTGAAGAAACAGGGCCTCGGCTGCACCACCGTGACCTGTGTAGGACCGGAAGCCAATCCGATCAGCCCTGATCCGGCTATTCGCAAGAAGGCCGTCGAGCAGCACCGCTGGGCGATCGAGATGACGGCGATCATGGGAGGCGACGTGCTGGCCGGGCCGTTCCATTCGCCACTCGCGGTGTTCACGGGCGAGCCGCCGACCGAGGACGAGCGCAAACGCTGCGTCGAGGTCTGCCAGCAATCGGCCGAGATCGCCAGGCAGCACAAGGTCACGCTGTGCATCGAGTATCTCAACCGCTTCGAGTGCTACTTCCTCACCACGGCCGCCCAGGCGAAGGACCTCGTGCAGCGCGTCAATCATCCGAGCTTCAAGACGATGTACGACACGTTCCACGCGAACATCGAGGAGAAAAACGCCCCGCAGGCGATCAAGGCGCTGCACCCGCACTTCGGCCACGTCCACATCAGCGAAAGCGATCGCGGCACGCCCGGCACCGGCATGGTCCACTGGGACGAGAGCTTCAAGGCTCTGCGCGAGGTCAAGTACGACGGCTGGCTCGTCATCGAGGCGTTCGGCCGGGCACTGCCCGCATTGGCGGCGGCGACGAAGGTGTGGCGCGATTTGTTCCCGAACCCGGAGGAGGTCTACACGAAGGGGCTCGCGTTCATGAAGTCGAAGTGGGCTCAGTTTGCGTGATCGACGCCGAGACGGTACAATGGAGTAGGTCTGCCGCTTGCGGCTTAGCAAGACCGCGTGCCTGCGTTTTGCTAAGCCGCAAGCGGCCGGAGGTCAGCATCGTGGAAGAACGGTCCTTCCCCTGTCCGAACTGTGGTCGCGAGGTGCGCGTCGACGCGCGGCTCGTCGAAGGCGTGCTGGCGTGCCCGGGCTGCGATCAGTACGTGACCATTCCGTCACGCGCCTCGCTCGAGGCCAACGCTTTCAGCGCCAAGCCGCTGCCGCCCGCCTTCGCTGCTCTCGAAGTTGAAGCGCCGCTCCCCGACATTCGCTTGCAGCCGGTCAATCCGGGCGAATCGCTGTCGATTCCCGCGCTGTTGATGCCGGTGTTCACGGCCGGCTTACTCTACTTCGGCCGGTTCGAGTCGGATTCCTCACCGATCGTGCTGACGCTCGGCACGATCTTCGGCACAATTCTGCTCCTGGGCGTCGACGCGTGGCGGCTGGGGTCGGTTGACGCCAAGGGGCAGCCGCGCAGCTTCGGCGGCGTGATGTTCCTCGGCATGCTGCTGCTCTGGACAATCTTCTATCCGCTGGCGTTCTTCCGCCGTCGGCATTTCGGTCGGCCGAACCTTGGGCCATTGGCTATCGTGGTCGCACTTCTGTTTTCGCTGGCAGTGGGAGTCGAATTTGCGGAGGACGCGCGGAATCCGATCCATGTGATCCTGCCGGAGCGAGACGACTTGCCGCCGGCGTGCGATTCGCCACAGGTGAAGCGAGCCCTCGAGGAAATCCTCAAGAAGGAGGATCACAACCAGCAGATCCAGCTCATCACGCGACATCGCGAGATCAAGATCGACGAGGCGAACAAGTCGCGCCGCGGCCGGGCCACCGTGGAGCTCGTCCAGCAGCGCGTCACGGTCTCCTACGACGTCACCTGGCTCGATCGGCGCCGGCGGACCTTCCAGGTGCGGATTCTCGCGCCCGCGGAGGACTCGCGCGGCTTCCTCGGCATCGGCATGCAACCGGTGCACGGCCGACCCAAGGGGCTGGGCCTGCGCGAGGGGGGCGTGTTCGTCAATCAGGTGGTCGAAGGCCGCGCCGCCGAGCAGGCCGGCGTGCAGGTGGGCGACATCATCGTGCGCGTCAACAACAAGAGCCTGCCCACCAAGAACCCGCTGGGGGCCCTCCAGGAACAGGTCATCGATCTGGAGCCCGGCACCCAGATCAAGCTCGAGGTGCTGCGCGGCGAACAACGTGTGGAGCTGACGATCACCATCGGCCGACGTCCGGCAGATTTGCCATGAGTACGTCGATCGTTCACGTAATGACCATCGCGGGCAAGTCAGCCGCCAGCATCGAAGCCGCCTGCGTCGAGCTTCTCCATCGGCGCAATCCGTCCAAGAGCTGGGGCACTTCCGACTGGACTGTCAGCGATCATCGGGCGATTGCGCACTTCTGCAAAAATCTCCTCGCCGGCGCTCGCAAGCTGCCGGTTGTTTATTATGCGTCTTATGTGGACGCATGGGACGTTGCCGATTCGCGCTTCACGTTACTGACCTGGCCGGATGGAGTGCGTGGGCAGATTTGCGGCGCGGACGTCGGCCTGGCGTTCTATCCATCGCGATTCGCTGCCGACTTGCTCAAGCAGATCCCGACGATGGCGGACCACCAGGCTGAAGATCGCTGGTATCTCGCGCGCGTCAAGGACGCTATCGACGCGGCAAGCTGCCTGGAACGCGAGTTTCTGGTTGTCTGCATCAGCGAGGTGATCGGCCCGAGTCGCACCGATGAGCAGATACTTGCTGCGCTCGAAGTTGACTTTTTCGCGCAAGGCTCAATCGAATGAGCCGGCAGAATCGTCGAAAGAGCAGGCACGAGGAGATCGATCATGAGAACCTGTGTGATGACCCTCTTGACCTTGGCCTGCATCGGCGGCCCCGCACTTGGCCAACCGGCGGACGACCGCATCGCGCGGCTCATCGCGTCGCTGGATGCGACGCAGTTCGCCCAGCGCGATCAGGCAACGCGCGAACTGCTCGCTCTCGAAGGCGCGGCCATCGAACCGCTGCGCGAGGCGCTCAAAACGAAACGCAGCCTCGAATTCACACGCCGCGTGCAAACGATTCTCGATGCCCTCGCGATTCACGAACCGGGCGGTCCCGTCGTCGACGGACTCAAGGTTCGGCTCATCGTCGAGGGCGCGCCGGCCAAGGTCGGTGACAAGGCCAGGCTCGTCACCATCCTCTGCAACATGACCGACAAGCCGCTCAACGTCATGGTCGGCTACACGACCTGCGGCAACTACTTCGAGTGCGGCTCGGCGCTCCGCCGCGTCGCGCCGGCCAAGGGCAAGGACGGCGAGATCGAGGCGAAGCTGCTCGTCGGCGGCTTCTGCGGTACCGGTGCGGGGCCGATTTACGTGACGCTGCCAGCCAAGACCGCGGTGCCGTTCGAGACGCCCACGAAGCTGATGCACCGCGCCCCTGGCGGCGCCACGCTCGCACTCGGCAAGCACGAGTACTTCGGCATCGACACGGCGCCCGATAGCGATCGCGTGCGCATGGTGCTGACGGTGACGAAGGGAGACAACACCCCGCGCCCGGTGCGGCCGGGCCTCAAGGGAGAAGGCATCCGTCCAACCGATGAGGACGCTCGCTTCTGGGTGGGCGTCGTCCGTTCCAACGAGGTGCGGCTGCAAATCGCGCCGTGACGATCAACTCTTCGCTTACGCTTCAGGCTCTGATCTCCTCCTGCAAGCGGGCGATCAGCGTCGCCGTCCGTTCCGCATTCAGATGCAACGGATTGACGACGAGCGTTCCCTGTGCCAGCTTCAGATGCCCCACCTGCACCGCGGGTTTGCCGCGCCGCAGCCCTCGGCACACCTCGAACGCCGAGCGTTTGCCCGGCAGCGTAATCTCCAGCAACGGATAGGTCTGCCCGTCGCTCGGCAGCAGGTTGCAGCGCACGGGCGACTTCGCGAGCGCCTCGGCGATCTGCTCCAAGAAACGTTGCATGTCCGCCAACTCGCGATCGTAGGCGCCGCTCGTGAACTGCTTCAGCGCCGTCAGCAGGGCGGCGATCTGCTCCTTCGCAACCTTGAGCGCCCGGCCGATGCCGTGGCGGGGCAGGCCGCGCAGCTTCGACTTGTCGATCAGGTGCGGAGGCGGCTCCCACAGCTCGAAGTGATCGTCCATGTCGAGCATTTGCAACAACGCTGAGCCGATGAGGTCGCGTCGGCCGCACAGGATGCCGGTGGCCTGCGGTCCGCGGATCGCCTTGCCGCCCGAGAAGACGACAAGGTCCGCCCCGGTGGCGACGATGTCGCGCAGGTTGGCGCGCGGCGGCAACTCGCCGGCGGCGTCGACCAGCACCCGCAGCTTGCGCGCATGTGCCGCCCGCACCAGCTCGGCGAGCGGCGGGGCGGCGTTCACGTCATAAACATGCAAGACGCCCGCCGTCCTCGGCCCGAACGCGGCCTCGTACTCCCACGTCTCCGCCCGGCGCACGCCCGCTCCGGCGACGATTTCCTGGAAGCCGACTTCGACGAAACGCGCCCCCGCGGCGCGCACCGCGTGATCGTAGCCGTTGCGATGCTCGCGCGCCACGACGAACTCGTGCGGCATGTCCTCGGTGTGCGGCAGCTTCTCCATGCGGCCCAGGTCGAAGCCAGCCAAAATCGCCGCCGTGCCGAGCATGAGTCCCGCCGCCGCGCCGCTGGTGACGATGCCCGCCTCCGCGCCGGTGGCGTCAGCGATGACGCGCGACGCTGCCCCTTGCAGCTCATCGAGAGGCACCGCTTCCTGGGCGGCCTGCACGAAGGCGTCAAGCACCGCCTGGGGCATCGGCGCGCCGCCCAGCCGCGTGACGGAGCCGGAGACGTTGATGGTCGGTTCGACGCCCCATTCGCGATAGATGCTCATCCAAATGTCTCCCTGCCGCGAGGAACACGTTTCTGCTACGCCGCAAGCGGCAGGGGAGAGCATATCAACCGGCGCTTTCTCGGGAAATCGATTTCCGTCGGCGCCGCCGCATGATAGGATCATCCCCGCTGCCCCATGAGCACACCGATGCACGAACCCGCCGCCGTCAATCCCGCTGCCCCCACACGCGCCCGCTTCATCGCGCTGGCGTTTCTGTGCTCCATGGCGATCGTGCTCTACCTGGATCGCATCTGTATCGCGCAGGCGCTGGTGCCGATGCAGCAGGAATTCGGTTGGTCGAACACGCAGTCGGGGCTCGTGCTGATGGCGTTCACGCTCGCCTACGGGCTTTTCGAGATTCCGACCGGCCGGCTGGGCGATCTCTACGGCTCCCGCGGCGTGCTGACGCGCATCGTCTTGTGGTGGTCCGCGTTCACTGCCATCACCGGCGCGGTGCACGACTTCAGCTACGAATGGCTGCTCGGCTCGACGCCGCTCGTCTTCAACACGCTGTTGCTGATGGTGCTGGTGCGCTTCTGGTTCGGTGCCGGCGAGGCGGGCGCGATCCCAAACTCCGCACGCATCCTCATGCACTGGTTCCCCGATCACGAACGCGGCCGGATGCAGGGGCTCTACCAGGCGTCGATGCACATCGGCGGCGCGATCGCCCCGGTGCTGGCCGCCCAGATCATCCGCTACGCCGGCTGGCGCTGGACGTTCGGCATCTTCGGGTTGGTCGGTGTTCTGTGGGCGGCGCTGTTCTTCTGGTGGTTCCGCGACAAGCCGGCGCAGCACGCTGCCGTCAACCAGGCCGAGCGCGACTACATCGGCACGCGCGCGGGGGGCGGCCACGGGCACGGCGCCGTGCCGTGGGGCGAGGCGGTGCGGCATCCCAACATCTGGCTGCTCAGCATTACCATCACCATGACGTCGTTCAACTCGTACTTCTTCTTTTCCTGGTACTCGACCTATCTGCAGAAGGCAAGGGAATGGAGCGACGGTACGCCGGTGAGCAATGACGCCGCTGGCTGGCTGTCGGCGATCGCGCTGGTGGGCGCTACGGCGGGCTCGCTGATCGGCGGTGTCCTCGCGGACCGCATCGCGCGCCGGGCCGCCGATCGCTATCGCGCCCGCCGGCTGCTGGCGCTGGCCGCGTTTATCGGCGCGTCGGCGTGCCTGTTCCTCAGCGTACAGGTCGATGCGCCGCTGGGATCGGCGCTCCTGTGCGGGCTGGCGTGTCTGTCGATGTTCTGCATGCTGCCGACCTGGTGGGCTTGCTCGTTCGAGGTGTCCGGCAAGCACACGGGGGCCCTGTTCGGCTTGCTCAACGGCATCGGCGTGGTCGGCGCGATGGGCTCGCAGTATTTCTGGGGTGCCTTTGCGGACTGGCGCCGCGAGCTGGGGCACGTCGGCCGCGATGCCTGGGACCCCGCGTTTTACGTGTCGATCGCCATCCTGCTGGCGGCGGCGTTCCTGTGGCAGTTCATCTACCCACGCCGCGTGATCGGCGCCGCCTGACTCATCGGCCGCCCAGCAGCAAGACGAGAAGCTCCGAGCGCGAGTGAACGTCGAGCGATTTGTAGATCGACTGGACGTGATTGTGCACCGTGGTGGTGCTGAGCTTGAGCCGGGCGGCGACCTGCTTTTCCGACAGGCCTTCCAGCAGCAGATCGAGCACGCGTCCCTGAGCACGCGAGAGGTGCCCGCACTTTCTTTCGGCCGTCGGTTTCGCGCTGGGGCGGGCGGTCTCGACTTCCGAGTTGAAGTTTTCCGCGTGCGGCGCCGGCGCCATCAGAAAGAAGGCAACGCTGCCGAACTCGAGGCGCTGCCCGATCGCGAGCGGCGCTTCCGTTACGCGCCGCTTGTCGATGTAAGTGCCGTTGCGGCTGCCCAGATCGCGGACCGTGATCTGACCGGCCGTCACGCACAATTCGGCATGGCGGCGCGATACCGTGTCATCTTCGACGATGATGTCGACCTTCGACGAGCGTCCGACCACGAAGATGCCGATGGGAAGGTGGAAGTAATCGGGTGTGGTTTCGCTGCGCAGGGCTAGCACGGAAGTCATGGAGTCACCAATGGTCATGAACTGCCTAAGTTCTCAAGAACTTAGTCTGTTCCGATCATTGACGCAAGAATAATCTTGTGAACAATCAAAGAGGCAAAACGAGCGTGCTTAATGAATTCACCAATACGATGACAGGCCCATATCTTCATGTGTTGCATTAACGAAGCCACCAGTCTCGCGAAGGGATTGCGTCTTCGCGCGACGGTGCCCCGGAGAGGGCTCGTTGGCGAAAAATGATCTTGCGCAAGAAAAGGACCGAGATCACCGGAACTCAGGAGGGGGGTAGTTTCCTGCTCCAGACATGATCTCGATCGCGGACGCATGACAGCCGCGCCGGGCGCAAGGAGGCTTGCTCGGGCAGGGCGCTGGTGGAAATCAAATTGAGTCTCGTAGGAATAGACCCACGAAACGGGCGCATCATTCGACGAAAACGGGAAACTCAGGGAGACTGGGATCTCTCGGTCAATTCGGTGGACCTTTGACATGATCAGGTCCACACGAGCATTATAAATAACTTCGCTGGCGCGTCATCATCAGTTTGCGAAAAATCGGCTCGCCAGCGGAGCGAAGCGCGGGCCGAATTGCTGCGCCAGCTCCTGGCAACGAGCGGTCAGCGTTTGCGGGCCGAGTTCGCGGGCGTGGCCGAGCGGTCCGCCACGGTGCATCGCCCAGCCGGTCAGACAGATCGCGCAGTCGAGGTCGTCCGCTTCTTTCAGCAGCCCTTCTTCCAGGCAGCGGATCGCTTCGAGCATCGTCAGGGTGACGAGCCGGCGCTGAATCCACGCATGCATGTCGCATTCGGCCAGCGCCGGCACGGGTTTCATTGACTCCCCCTGACTCTGCTGCCAGAGCGAGACAACCTCGCGTGCCGGCTTGCGGCCCAGGAGGCCCGCGCGATAGAAGGCGCCGCCGGTCGTGTTGCCGAGCCAGCCTTTGTCGACCATCAGGCCAAAGCCGCTTTCGAAGTTGATGCGGCTGGCGAACATGGGCTGCAGCGTCTGCGCGAGCGCGGCGACGTGATCGACGCCGAGGCGATCCATCCATTCGCACGGCCCGTAGGTCATGCCGAAGCGGCGTATCGCCTGGTCGATCTGGTCGATGCGCACGCCTTCCTTGATGAGGAGCCCGGCTTCGTTGAGCAGCGGCAGCCAGATGCGCATGATGACGCCGCCGAGGTTGTCGGGCGTGGCCAGCACGAATTTGCCGATGCCGACGGCCCACTCGCGCACGCGCTGGGCGTTGGCGCCGTCGCCGACGAGTTCCGCGAAGGCGCCGCGGTTCCATGGCTCGACCAGGCGCAGTCCGACGAGGCGGAGCGGCGACTTGAGGTTTTGCCGCAGCTCGGCACAGCGGTGGAGCAGGGTGGTCGCGACGATCAGCGCGGTCGGACGGATGTGCTTCTCGATGTCCGTGTAGAACGCTTGCTTGTCCGCGAGCGTGCCGTCGGTGGTGTCGATGACGAGGTCGAGCTTGTCGAAGTGGGTCCAGGTGTAGGTGCCGCGGATGGAGGCGAGGATCTTGTGGTAATGCTCGATCTCCATGCCGCCGGACTGCACTTCGACTTGCAGGAGCTGGACGATCTGGGCGAGCGCGGTCGCGAGCGCCATCTCGTTCTCGGCGCGCAGGACGACGTCGTAGCCGCGAGTGATGGAATGCAGCAGCAGCGACAACGCCGCGAGTCCGCTGCCGATGACGCCGACGCAAACTCCCGGCCGGCCTTCGCGTTTGGTCGGCGGGCGCAGCCGTTCGCGTTGCTGGAGTAGGCGCAGCAGATGATGCAGCGCCGGATGCTCGGCGATCGCGTTCATCGCTTGGCATTCGAAATCGAGGCCTGTCCCTATCGGCTCGGCATAGGCGAGGCGCAGGCCATCGAGCATGCGCGCCGGCGCCGGCATCTCCTCGGGGAGGCGCGTGCGCAAGATGCGTTCGGCGCCGCGGAAGATGAACCAGCGCCCCAGGCGATTCGATTCGAGCAGCCGTTGCCGCCAAGTGCGATCGGGAAAGTTGAGCGTGCCGCGCTTGTTTGGCTGCTGCACGAACAGCGGCGGATTGTCCTCGTCGTCCGCGAACTCGTCGACGAGGTTCCACTCCCACGCCGTCCGTCCATCGATCTGCCGGCCCGCGAGCAACATCTGGAGGCTGTTGTCGAGGCCGATGAGTCGCGGCAAGCGCTGCGTCGCCCCCCAGCACGGGATCATGCCCCACTCGAGCTGCGGAAAGCCGAGCGCTGCGTCGTCGACGACGATGCGCCGATCGCACGCCAGCGCCATCTCCAGCGCCGCGTCGAGGCAGTTGCCGTGAATGACACACAAGCTGGGAATCGGCATGTCGGCAAGCTTCGCGCAGAGACGCTGGCCGCGCTCGGCCCAGCTGGCGAAATCCGCTTTCTTCCACTTCGCGAGCAGCGCCGGGGTCGGGCCGTGGCAGAAATCGTCCGGCTTGCCCGAGAGGATCGCGAGCAGGCGATGGCGTTTGGCGTTGATCACCGCATCGAGAGCACGCTCGAGATCGTCGAGCATCGGCAGATCGAGAATGTTCGTCGGGCTCGCATCGCGATCGAGAACCAGGACGGCAACGTCAGCGGAGACTTCGTTGATCCGGAGGTGCCTGGTTTGGAAAAAAGCCATACCACCAATATACAAATCGTTGGACGCTGTCCCGATCGCTTGCGCCTTACTGACCCTCACCAAGTAAATCGCGTCCACGTAGCGGAACTCGCCAGAGTTCCGATGAACCCGGGGCGGCGGAACTCTGGCGAGTTCCGCTACGACGGGTTGCTTTCCTGATGGTCAGTGGCCCGAGGGGTCCCGCGAAACGCAAAATGACCAAGGAGCCGCACACATGGCAGTGCCGTTGTTGCAAAGTGAGATCGCCGGCTATCCCGTTCGTCGCGGCAAGGTGCGCGACGTCTATGACCTGGGCGATCGTCTCGTCATCGTCGCCACCGATCGCATCAGCGCGTTCGACTGGGTGCTGCCGTCGGGCATTCCGGACAAGGGCCGCATCCTGTCGCAGTTGACGCTGTTCTGGTTCGATTTTCTGAAGACGCCGAACCACCTGATCAGCACCGACGTCGGGGCGATGCCGCCGGCGTTCGCGGCGCAGGCGGCTCAACTCCAGGGGCGAGCGATGTTGGTGCGCAAGGCGCAGGTCGTGCCGTTCGAGTGCATCGTGCGAGGGTACATCGCGGGCTCCGGCTGGAAGGAATATCGCAAGCAGGGAACCGTGTGCGGCATTCCGCTGCCGGCGGGCATGCAGGACTGCCAGAAGCTGCCCGAGGCGATCTTCACGCCCTCGACCAAGGCGGAGACCGGGCACGACGAGAACATCTCGTACGAGACGATGGTCGCCGCGACCGGCCCGAAGTTCGGCGGCGAGCTGCGCGAACGCAGCCTCGACGTCTACCGCCGCGCCCGCGACTATGCCGAGACGCGGGGCATTCTGCTGGCCGACACGAAGTTCGAGTGGGGCAAGCTGCCGGACGGGTCGTTGATTTTGATCGACGAGGTGTTGACGCCGGACAGCTCGCGCTTTTGGCCACGTGAGTCGTACGTGGTGGGCAAGAACCCGCCGTCGTATGACAAGCAGTTCGTGCGCGATTGGCTCGAAGGCTCGGGCTGGGACAAGAACAGTGCGCCGCCGAAGTTGCCCGACGATGTGATCGAGAAGACGCGGGCGAAGTACGTCGAGGCGTTTGAGAAGCTGACGGGGAAGAAGTTCGCGTAACCCCCAGGAATCGCTGCGCTCATCCTGGGGCTTGGGGACAACTGCATGCCGTTGCGATTGCTGATCATCGGCGCGCATCCGGACGACGCCGACTACCACGCCGGCGGCACCGCGGCGCTCTACCGCGCCGCCGGGCACGACGTGCGCATGATCAGCGTCACCAACGGCGACGCAGGGCACCACGTTCAGGCCGGTCCGCCGCTCGCAACGCGCCGCCGCGAGGAGGCACGCAAGTCCGGCGCGGTCATCGGCTGCCCGTACGATCTGCTCGATGTGCACGACGGTGAACTCGAGCCATCACTCGCCAATCGGCACAAGATCATTCACCTGATCCGGTCGTACAATCCCGATCTCGTGCTGACGCATCGGCCCAACGATTACCATCCCGATCATCGCTACACCAGCCAGCTCGTGCAGGACGCGTCGTACATGCTGACGGTGCCGCCCGTCGTCCCCGCGACGCCGCACCTGATGAAGATGCCGGTGATCGCGTATCTGCCCGACGAGTTCCAGAAGCCGTATCCGTTCAGCCCGACGGTCGCGGTGGATGTCGGCCCGGTCGTCGGCAAGATCGTCGACATGCTGCACTGTCACACGTCGCAGTTCTACGAATGGCTGCCGTACAACACGGGCGTGCTCGACCAGGTCCCCGCGGACGAACCGGCACGTCGCAAGTGGCTGGCCGTCGGCATCGAGGATCGGCTGCGCAAGCAAGCGGCGCGCTTCCGCAAGCTGCTCGTGCAGTGCTACGGCGAGAAGCGCGGCAACGCGGTCGAGTTCGCGGAGGCGTTCGAGCCGTGCGAGTACGGCGCTCCGCTCGACGACGCCGCGGCGCGGCGGTTATTTCCGTTTGTCTTCGTTTACTGACGCTCAGGAAAGTAATGCTCAGACAAGGCGACGGCCCCCTCCCCCCTTGGGGGGAGGGTTGGGGGGTTGGGGTGGGGGGTTGGGGCGTGGTCCCACAGCCAGACTCAACGCACCTGTTTGTGGGACTCTGTCCTTACCCCCCACCCCAGCCCCACCCCAGCCCTCCCCCGCAAGGGGGGAGGGGGCGACCGCTGAATGTGCGCATTTATTTACCTGAAGGTCAGTAGCGTTCGAGCGGCGCCACGCGAGCGCCAAGCCGCAAGCGGCAATCCCATGACCAACGTGCCCCGACGCCTGTGGGTGCTCCTCCTCGTGCCGATCTTGCTCGTCGCCATCGGCACGCTGGGCTACTGCATCACCGAGAGAGAGAAGAACAACTACGACTGGTTCGACGCCCTGTACATGACGATCATCACTCTCTCGACGATCGGCTACGGCGAGCACAACGGACCGCTGACGCACGAGGGCCGTGTCTTCACGATCTTCCTGATCCTCGGCGGCGTCTTCAGCATGGCCTATTCCGCGACCGAGGTCATCCGCTCCATCGTCGGCGGCGAGGTGGCGGCGGCCCTGGGGAAAAGACGCATGGAACGCACACTCGCCCAACTGAAAGATCACATCATAGTCTGCGGCTACGGACGCATGGGCCGGCTCGTGTGCCGGGAGTTCGAACGCGTCGGCAGGTCGTTCGTCGTCATCGACAGCAAGACGGAGGAGCTCACCGGCTTCCAGTCGCCGCTCGGCGTTCCCTTGCAAGGCGACGCGACGTCCGATGACGTGCTGCGCCACGCCGGCATCGAACGGGCCCACAGTCTGGTCGCGGTGATGGCGACCGACTCCGACAACCTGTTCGTGACGATGAGCGCCCGCCTGCTGAACGCCAAGCTGACGATCGTCGCCCGTGCCGAGGAGTTGCAGACCGAGCAGAAGCTGCTGCGCGCCGGCGCCAACCGCGTCATCTCGCCCTACGAAATCGGCGGCCATCGCCTGGCCCACGCGGTGACGAAGCCGACGGTGGTCGAGTTCATCGAGCTGACGAGCCGGACGGAGCACATCGAGCTGCAGTTGGAGGAGTCGAAGATCGACGCGCACAGCAAGCTCGCCGGCCGTACGCTGGCGGAGAGCCGGTTGATGGCGGATCATCGCCTGATCATCGTCGCGATCAAGAAGCCGGTGGGCAAGATGCTGTTCAACCCGCCGGCCGAGACGCGTCTGGAAGCCGGCGACATTCTCGTCGCGATGGGCAGCCTTGAGCATGTGACGGCGTTGTCCGGATTGGCCGGCCCGCCGTAACGTGGCAAATCGTGCGTGTTCACAAACCATTCTGCTGCAAACGGTTGCGACGTCACATGCAACGATTTGCCAACGGATGAGGGGTAGTCCCCCTGGTTGTGTGTGTATTAGGCGCAGAGCGCAAGTCATCCATTTTCCGCAGGTCCGTGTCACACCTCCGCCTTTGGCCGGTATTGGAAACAATCCGGTCAAACCAAAAGTGGAGGTTGCCATGTCCCTGCAAGCACTGCAAGACTACACGTTCGCTGCCCGCTACGCTCGCTACGACGCCAACCTGCAACGGCGCGAAAGCTGGGACGAGGCCGCCCTCCGCATGAGGGAAATGCACCAGGGACGCTATCCCCACGTCGCGGCCGAGATCGAGGCGGCGTTTGAGCTGGTCCGCGAAAAGCGCGTCCTCGGCTCGCAACGAGCCTTGCAATTCGCTGGCGCGCCGATCCTCGAACGCCATGCTCATCTGTATAACTGTGCGGCTTCCTATTGCGATCGCCTTCGCTTCTTCCAGGAAGCGTTCTGGCTCCTCGTGTGCGGCTGCGGCGTCGGCGTGTCCGTCCAGAAGCATCATGTCCGCAAACTCCCCCCGCTCACGCGGGAAGCTCGCCATACGCGGAAGACGCATGAGATCGTCGACACGCCCGAAGGCTGGGCCGACGCGCTCGGCGTGCTGCTGAGCAGCTACTTCGCGACGCCGATCTTCGCCGAGTTCGCCGGCTGCGACGTTCGTTTCGACTACGCCAACATCGCTCCCGCGGGCACGCCGATGCCGCACTCCAATGGCAAGGCGCCGGGCCCCGATGCTCTGGAACGCTCGCTCGATCTCGTGCGCTGCCTGCTCGACACCTGCCTCGAACGCGGCCAAACGCATCTGCGGCCGATCGACGCCTACGATCTGCTGATGTACATCTCGGAAGCGGTGCTCGCCGGCGGGATTCGCCGCAGCGCCGCGATCTGCGTGTTCTCGCCTGATGACGAGGAGATGCTGAACGCCAAGACGGGGAACTGGTTCAACGACAACCCGCAGCGCGGCCGATCGAACAACAGTTGCCTGCTGCTTCGCGACAAGACGACGCGCACGCAATTCGCGCACATCCTCAAGAGTGTGCGCGAGTTCGGTGAGCCGGGTTTCATCTGGGCCGACTCGACCGAGTACATCGTCAATCCGTGCTGCGAGATCGGCTTCTACCCGGTGGATGAGACGACGGGCCTGAGCGGTTGGGGCCTCTGCAACCTGACCGAGATCAACGGCGCCAAGGTCAAGTCGAAGGAAGACTTCGCGAGCGCCGCCCGCGCCGCCGCTCTGATCGGCACGCTGCAGGCCGGTTATGCCGACTTCCCGTACCTGGGCGAAGTGACGGAGCGGATCGTTCGCCGCGACGCGCTCCTGGGCGTCAGCATCACCGGCATCATGGAAAACCCGCACCTCCTCCTCGACCCAGCCTTGCAGCGCGAGATGGCCGAGTTGATCAAGGACACGAATGAAGCGATGGCCGCGAAGATCGGCATCGCTCCCGCGGCCCGCACGACTTGCATCAAACCGGCCGGCTCCTCCTCGTGCCTGCTCGGCACCTCGTCGGGCATCCATCCGCATCACGCGCGCCGGTATTTTCGCCGGGTGCGGGCCAACAAGCACGAGGCGCTCTTGAAGTACTACGCGGCCATCAATCCGCAGGCGGTCGAGGATTGCGTCTGGTCGGCGGATCGGACCGACGCGGTGATCACGTTCTGCGTCGAGACGCCGGCCCATGCGACGATCAAGGACGACCTCCGGGCGGTGGAGTTTCTCGACATCGTCCGCACGACGCAGCAGAACTGGGTCCGCTCGGGCGCTCGCGCTGAGCACTCACCGGCCTGGCTCTCGCACAACGTCAGCAACACGGTCACCGTCCGCGACGACGAATGGACCGAGGTCGGCGCCTTCCTGTTCGAGTACCGGGCTGACTTCACCGGCGTCAGCCTGCTGCCCGCCAGCGGCGACAAGGACTACGCCCAGGCCCCGATGTGTGCGGTGCTCACCCGCGACGAGCTCGACGCGATGTACGGCGATTCGGTCGACGCTCTCTCCCAGCTCGTCGCTCAAGGGCGCGAGGCCTTCGCCGGCAATCTCTGGAACGCGTGCGACGCTCTCGTGCAAGGCAATGGCGGCGCGGATCTTGCCCGTGAGGATTGGCTCTACGAGGCGAGCGAGTTGGCCCTCCGCTCCTTCGACGGCGACGTCCGCCGGCTGAGCTATGCCCTCAAGGACGTGCACCATCAAGAGCTGTGGGATGAGTTGAAATCGTGTCACATCGACGTTGACTTCCGGTATTTGACGGAAGAGGAGGACGACACGAACCAGCTGATGGAAACCGCGTGTGCGGGCGGCGCGTGTCTGATCTGAGATACATCAGAGCCTGAAGCGTAAGCGAAGTCCTGTTGCTCTTCGCTTACGCTTCAGGCTCTGAAGAACCAAGGAGCCAAGCCATGTTCACTCCCGACCAGTATCGCAATCTGCTGCTCACCAACCGCCGCCATGCGCCGCTCGCCTTGGCCGACGTCAATCAGGCCGGCCTCGCGTTCTTCGGCGACGCCGACGCGATTCGCCTGTACGGCATGCGGCCCAGCCAGTACCTGCGTGCGGGCTGCCGGCTGCTCGGTCGAACCGCGGTCGAGGCGTGCCTGGATCAGCCGGCCGTCCAGTTGGCGCAGGCGCTGCGCGCGACGGTCGGCAACGTGCAACCGGCGATCGTCGATCTGTTCCTCGGCTCGGGCAACCTGCTCAGCCATCTGGCCCGCGCTTGCCGTGCCCCGCGTGCGATCGGTTTCGAAGCGGATCGCGAGGTGCTCGAATGCACGCGCAGCAACCTGCACAAGCTCCGCTTGCCGGGCGAGGCGAAGGAAGGTTCGTTCGTGCACGGCTTGCCGCGGCTGCAGTTGCCGACGGATGCGACGGCGGTGGTCGTGGTCGACCCGCCATGGGGCGACGGCTTCAGCTTCGCGCACGGACTGGACCTGCGCCGGACAGCGCCGCCGGTGCCGCGGATCCTCGACTTCATCGCGAAGTCGGTCCGGTGTGAGACGGTGTTCGCGCTGGTCAAGACGCACGAGTTGCTGGTCGAGGCCGGCGTCGTCGACATCGCCGCCCGCTGGCCGATCATAATGCGCGGCGTGACGACGGGAATGAAGACCGGGACGAACGTGGGATATCTGATTTGTCGCGTGAAATGATGATCCATTTTTCTGTCCCCTATTTTTCTGTCTGCGACGGCAGCCGACACAGACAGAAAAATAGGAGACAGATAAATAACGAACCGCTCACCGATTCTGCGGGATCGACAAACCTTTGCTCGCCGCAGCCTTTTCCGCGGCCTTGACCTGCTGGTCGCGCAGCCGAATGGCGCGGTCCTCATCGGTCGTCTGCAGCATCTGCGCTCCCGGGATGAGCTGGCCGATCTGCGCCACCGGACGCATCACGCCGCGGCCAATCGCGCCGAGCACGTCGGCGGTGTCCTTGCATACGTTCTTGCACGCCGCCGACGTCGCCTGATTCGCCTCGGTGATGCCGGATCGGTCCGCGAATTCTTTGCACGCGGCATTGACCTTGGCCTGCTGAATCTCGATGCGCCGCGTGAGCGTCATGCAGTTGCGGTACTCGACTTTCGGTTGGCCGTGCAGCGTGCAGAAGCGGAGCGTGACGCCGTGCTTGCCGAAATCGTACTCGATGGAGTTGCTGCTGTAGTAGACGCGCGGGGCGCCGGGGGGCATCTGCACGGGAACGTACAGGAGTTCGCCGCACCTGGGATGGCGCACGACGACGATGCACGGTCCGCCCGGCAGCAGTTGGGCCTGGAAGTTGCGATCGCCCGTGTAGTAGAAGCGGTGGACGAGGACCGTCTCGGGAATGTTGACGGTCATTCGCCCGGGAATCGGGCCCGGCTGGTACTGCACCGCGGGTCGGCCGAGCGGATCGGCGTTCGGATCGAGCACCGCGATCTCGAGCGTCGGCGCGACAAAGGCGCCCTTGTTGGCCGCAGTGTGCTGGGCGCTGAGCGTGGTCGTCAGCATCAGGCCGAGAACGCCCAAGAGCAACAGATTTCGCTTCGTCATGTTCGCCTCCTGCTTATCGAACGCTCAACTCGAACCCGTGGTCGTGGCCGGGGTCGGTACTCCGACCCCGGAATCTGCGGAAAAACTAAGGACGCCGGGGTCCGAGTACGGACCCCGGCCACGATCCCGATCGGTTCTGAAACAGCTGTTATCGAACGCTCAACTCGAACTCGACGCGATCGATGAGCGAGTAATAGTCGCTCAGCATGGAATGTCCGCCTTGCTGGTTGATCACCATCGGCACACCGCGCTGCACCCAGACCTTGGGGAGCGGGATCTCGATGAGCAGCGGTTTGCCGGTCGTCTTGGTCGCTTCGCGCACGGCCGCGTTGCCATAGCAGCGCAGCTTGATCGTGAACTCGTTGCGGATCAGGTAGTTGGTCTCGACGTTGAGGATGCCGTTGAGCTTTTTCGGGGGCAGCGCGTTGGGCTGCGTCGTGAACCACGGGTTCTGCTGGGCCGTGGCGCTGAACAGCCAGGCGCCGTTGTCCTGGATCGCGAGCGAGGCGTTGGCGATCGAGCAGTGCAGCGCCTTCAGCTCGAGGCGGTCCATCGCGAAGGTGCGCACCTTGATCTTCTTGACCGTATCCACGATCTCGACGCCGTTAAAGCTCGTGCCGACGACGGGAGGCGGCGCGGGGGTCGCCGAGGGCTCGATGAGCTTGTAGTCCCGCTCGGGAATGCCGGGCTGCGGGCGTGGCCAGGTGATCGGCCGACGCCAGTCCGAACCCATGCTCGCCGTCAACGCCACGATCGCCAAAAATCCCATCGCTTTTCGTTTCACGGCAAAACCTCGCGCTCTTCTTGGAATGCTCGGAGGACCTCATCTCCTTTCTTCGACGCGCGAAGCGGGCGTCGTGAACGGAGTCCTCCGCGTTTTCCAGGGAGCGCTGGCGGTCTGGGGCGACTCTAACGCCTCTGCATCATCGGTTGTTTCAGAACCAGTCGGATCGTGGCCGGGGTCTGTACTCGGACCCCGGCGTCCTCAGTTTTCCGCAGATTCCGGGGTCGGAGTACCGACCCCGGCCACGACCTAATGCCTTGCCGTCAACGATTGCCAATCTGCGGCAGTGGCGGCAGCGCGATCTGCCCGCCTGAGCCCATCGGCATCGGCGTCCCCACCGGCATCGGGCTCGGCAGGGAAATGCCTCCCGGCGCAACCGGTGCCGGCGGCGGCGGGAATGCGGACGGCGGCGTCAGCGCCGGACCCGTCTGCCCCGGCCGCGGCACATACGCCGGCGGCGGAGCGCCGGGCGACGTCGGCAGCGGGTTGTTGTAGTGCGGCGATCCGTTCGGCCTCATTGGGTTCTGTTCCTGGAGCCGCCTCGAATCCGAGTACGGATCCACGTGCCCGTCACGCGACGTCGGCGGCGTGAACGGCGTCTGCGGATAGACCTGCCGCGGATCGTAATCCTCACGCAGGTTGCTGTCACGCAGACCCATGCCCGGGCCGCGATAGCCGTTCGGATGCACGTACGGGAGCGTCTGCTGCGTGCGGTAGAGATCGCCGCGCCGCTCGCCATCGGGAATCCGCAGCGCCTCGTCGACCTTGGCGCTGGAGTAGTCGAACACGCGGTTGATCAGGTACTGCTTGCGCTGCCGCACGATGAAGTCGGCGTTGGTGATGTAGAGCGGATCGAGGTCGGCAATCTGCGGCGCCCAGCGCAGGCCCATCAGGTCGAACAGCGTCGGGAAAATCGTCGACTGGCCGAGGATGATGTTCTGCTGCAGCGACGACTCGGCGCTCGGCAAGGGCCGGAACAGCACGCCGACGCCGGGCAGGTCTTGCAAGAGCGGCACGCCCTTGCCGGTGCGCGCCGCCCTGAGCGCGACCTGGTAGCGGCTGATCTCGCGCAGCTCGTAGTTGCCGAGCTGGACGTTGGTGTCGATGAAGTGCCGTTTGACCCGGCCGAGGTGCTTCTCATCGGCGCGAACCGGCTCGCGGATGTTGGTCGTGTACATGTAGTTGAAGTGGAAGTTGACGGATTGGCCGTCCGGGGCGATGACGGGCCGGACCTCGTAGGCGGTGCCGGTCTCGAACTTGTAGATCGCCGGGTCGGGCACGAGAGCGTCGAGCGGGGTGCCGAACGCCTTCTGGCCCGGGCCGCTCTGGGCCATCACCGCCTCGTCGGTCAGGCGCGACATGCCCGGGAGCACGCTGCGGATCGACGGCACGCCCGCGTTGTTGCCGAGCGCCGGCATGCTGGTCGGCATGCCGCCGGCCATGCGGGCGAGGTTGAGGAACGTCGGGTCCTGCATGAGGGCGCCGTACGTGTCGAGCAACCCCTTGGCCCCCTGGAATGCCTCGGTGATGAGGATGCCGCGCTTGGGCAGGTCGAACTCCATGGTCGCCTGCGGATCGACCTTGGCGTAGGTGCGGTTGTTGGTGAGGATGCTCGTGGTCTCGACGGCGCCGAGCGAGACGTCCCACGACGTCGCGGTGCAGCGCACGCGGCGGAAGGCGGGATAGTAGAACTGCGTGTTGAGGTCGTCGTCGAGCGCGGTGGCGAGCCGCTTGATGTAGTCGTCGATGTTGGCGGTGTAGGAACGGGTGCCTTCGAGCAGTTCGACGTACTTGTCCTGGATCTCGTCGATGAGCATGTCGAGCATCTTCTTGTGATCGAGCGGGGCACGCGAACGCTCGCGGCCCTCCATTGCGGAGCGGCTCTTGGTGTCCGCGGCGAACAGAGAGTCGAATGCTTGTGCCATCTCGACGCCGACTGCCTGGCTCCTCTGCTGCAACTCGTTATCCTTCACATACTGATGGGCATCCGTGATGTTCACCCACAGCTCGTAGGCTTTCTTGATTTGCGGACGTTCGCCCGAGATCACGCGTGTCAGCTCGTTGAGCAGGCCCCCGAAGCCCGAAACAATCGTTTTGACGTCATTGATCGACGCTTTCTGGAGCACGGGAATGCGCGACAGATTTTGCAGCTTGATCGTGAACCCTTTCTCATCCTTCGGCAGATCATTGCCAAACGCGTCCATTGCTTTCTTTGCTCTCTGGAAGCGTTCGTTTTCCTCGGGGAGCGTCGAGTAGTTGAATTGATTCAGATTGTCGTGGACATACTTGAACCTGCCTAGCAGCTCCCTCGCCCAGGGGAGCGCGACCTTGGCTGCGACGTCATCAAAGGTAAGAAGTTGTTCACCGTCCTTTTCTTCGTAGGTCGCCGTCACCGTTTGCTGGATGGGTGCACGCCGTGATCGCAACGTGACGGAAATTGGTTTCTTGCCGTCCACGGGCGCCGGTGCCTTTCCAGCGGTGAACCACCGCAGACGTGTATACACGTCGCTTGGCAGCCTTATGGGCGTTTTGACGTCGTCAAAATCGTCGACGATGTCCTGAAAGTCGTCGCTGATTAGCCGGAAGATGGCCCGCGTTTTCGTGGCGGCGACCAGGACCTTTTCCTGGGCAGCGCGCAGCTCCTGGAGCGCGTCGGCCAGGATCTTCTTGGCCTTGCGCTCGTTTGCAGCGGCTTCTTTCAGATCCGCAATATAGTCTCCGCCGGCGCGGTCCTCGACCAGCGCGCGCTCCATCACACGCTGCTTGAACTCGAGCTCCGTCACCAGCCGGCTCTTGAGAATCTGCGCCAGCTTGATGAACTCGCGCTGCGGCGGCGTCAGCACGTCCACGCCCGGCAGGTCGACCTCGGCGTCGAAGAAGCCGAGCAGCGACTGGAAGCGCGCGTTCTGGGCCATCAGCTCGAAACACTGCTTCTTCGGGAAGCAGCCGAAGTTGCCGCACGTGCTTCGGCCGCGCACGCCGCCGGCCTCGTAGAAGGTCTGCTCCATCATGGGCAGGTCGACCGCGAGCATCTGGCGAAACTCGGCGAGGATCTCCTGCCGCGTGTCGTTCTTGGCGAGGGCGATGACGAACAACGCTGACGCGAGGCTAGTCGTGTCCATCGAGTTGAGTGACAGCAGCTTGTTGCCCGTCCGCAGGAACTCCGAGTCCTGCACCTTGAGCTCGTTGATGAAGTCACGGCCGAAGAACTCGTAGAGGTAGCGCTGATCGCGCACCTGTTGCGGGTCATTGGGGCCGACGTTGTGCGCCATCCACGCCTTGCGGACGGCGACCTTGAACACGGCCTTGCGCAGCATCAGGATCGACTGCTGCGTCAGGAAGCGCGAGTGGTCGATGTAGTCCTGCACGTCGGCGGCGACGCGTTCCATCTTCTCCTGGCGTTCGCCGTTGATCTGCACGGTGTGCACGGCGATGCGGACCTGGCCGGTCGGCGCGTCGATCTGGTTGATCATTTCGCGGATGATGTTGATGCCGCTGAGCGGCCCGCGCAGGTGAATTTCCGATTCGCCCAGCACGGAGATCGAGACCTGCTGGACCGGATCGCTCGACTTGGGATCGCCCGGCGCGTAGGTGTCGGGATCGGCGTGCATGGCGGCGACTTCCAGGCGGAACTGGTCGGCCTTCATCTTGTCCTCGACGTCGAGGCTCGCCTGCCACGACTCGCGTTTGGAGACTTCCTTGCTCTGGGCGAGCTGCAGCGCCGTCCGCGCCTGATCGACCCGGCCGCGCGCGATCTGGATGTCGCTTTCCGCGTCTCGGATGATCTTGTCGGCCTGCGCCGACAGGAAGTCCGCGTCCTTTTTCTTCTGGTCGTCGGGGCTGTTCGACAGGAGCCTGGCCTGGTCCTTGAGGTCGTTGCCGGCGTTGCGGCGCTGGTCGGCGTTGGCGAGCTGGTCCTGCGCCGCCTTGAATTCCACTTCGCGGGCGCGCGTCTCGTTGGCGGCCTGGATGGCGTCGCGCTCGTTGACCTTGCGGATCATCGATTGATTGATCGCGTCATTGCGGGCGACTTCCGCCAGCCGACGACGCGTGTCGACGTTGACGCGATTCCATGACTTGGCGTCGCGGTTGATGATCTGGGCCACGCGATGGGCGTCGCGGAAATAGTACAGCCGCACCACGCGCGTCTCGACGTGGTCCCCCGGATTGAAACCGACCGGCTTGGTGCGCGGGTCCGTGTACTCCTGGTACTGAATGTACGGGCCCGTGTTCGGCAACACGCCCGGCGCGACCAGCGGCAGCTCCGTGCCCACCGGCCGGACGATCTCGATGGGTGAGATGAGCCCGATCGGATTGCCATAAACGTCGGTGATCCCGGAGTCGAGTGTCAGCGCGTAAGTGCCCGGGATGATGTCGGGAACGACGCCGAATTCGAAGGTGTTCGTCGCGGGGTCGTAGGCTGGCGCCTGGCTGGTCTGCAAGCCGACGGGATCGGCCGGGATTCTGGAAGCATACTTGAGGGTGATCTTCGTCACGTCGCCGCTGGCCAGGCGCACCATCGGGGCGCTGAACTGGATGGCGAGCGTTTTGGGCTTGAGGCCGAGCGATACGCCGACCACGCGCGGCTTGCGCGTCTCCACGAGCACGCGGACCGGGCTGGACTTTTGGCCGATCGTATCCCCCTTGACCAAGGCAAAGCGAAAGAGGTTCTCTCCGGGCGCCAGGTCGAACGAGAGCGTCTTGTCGGTGCTGCTGAAATCGACGCCGCTGGCTTCCGGCGCGGAATTGCTGCCCTTGTAGACGACCAGCCCCGCGCCGGCGATGGCGGTCGTCGTCGTGACCTTGATCTTCACAGCGGCGCCGTTGGTCGGGTTGCCCTTCACATCATCATTGAAAGGCACGGCGACGTCGGCCACCTTCACATCCGCCTTGAGGTCGATTTGCGGGGCCGGCAGGTCGGTGGAGGCGAGGGTTCGCAGCGTGAGCTGGACCGTGTTCGTGTAGACGTGCGTCACGCTGCCGACTGGGCCGGTGACCACGCGCAGCGACACGAGAAGGACGGAACCAGCGGGTAGCTCGCTCGGCAGTTGCACGTTGACGCGGCTGGCGCCGGCCGTGGCAGTCTTCTGGATTTCCGCGGGCTTGGCGGCGTAGGCGGTGAAATCATTGCTTGTCTGTTTGAGGAACACCTGCGAGTCGACACGCGCACCGTCCGGCACGCCCGTCACCACGAAGGAGATGGAACGCCCGTAGGCATCCTTGGCAACGACGTCCTCGGCGGTGTCGAAGTACTTGCTGAGCACCATCTGCGCGAGGACTGGGGACGTCGTGGTCGTCGGCGTCGCGACGGAGAATTGCACCGGCGTGACTGCCGGGACCGGCATGCCGGCGTCGTCTTGCAATTCGAGCGTCAGGTTATAAACCTTGGCGGGCCCGCTCGAGAGGTCGACCGCGACGCTCCAGGCGCCGTCCTTGACATCCCCGCTGACGGCCGTCACGCCATCGCCCGAGACCTTGACCTTCTTGCCGGTCGCGGGGCTGGTCCCCGAAATCGTGAAGGCCGGCTTGCGCAGCTTGATCACCGCCGGGGTCGCGCCCGACAGGGGCCAGACCACCACGTCCGGCGCGGCGCCGTCGACAATCTTGAGAGCCGCGAAAGTCGTCGTCGCCGCGGCCTGTCCGAACGCACGCGTGCCGACCTGGGGCAACTGCTGGAACGGATGCGGCGCGGACGTCAGCAAAACAGCGCCAACCGGCGCCGGCTGCGTCAACACCGGCGGCATCTGGCCGACCGGCAACTCCCAACCACCCGACGGCGGCGCGACGCGCACCGCCGGATCGTTGAATCCCGGCGGCGGCAGTTGCAGCGGCCGCGGTTGCTGGCCGGGCAGGTAGGGATAACTCGCGATTGCCAGCAGAGCCGTGAGGCTGACACAAACCAGGGTGGGCAAGATCCAGTTCGGGCGCATGCGCGATTCCTCCGCCGACGGTCGTGAAATCCTTTACCATTCATCGGTCGCGCCTGCGTGAAGCTGAACAGACTTTGACAATAATTCCGATTCTAAGGCGTGAAACGAAAAAGCAGGCCAAGATTGGCCTGCTTCTGGAAGATGAGCGGGAGTTGGCACACTAACGTGCCAGGGGAAGCGTGCCAAAGCGGGCAACGCCGTCGCGGCTGAGGTACTCGATGCCATCGCCGTCGTGCAATCGATCGCGCAAAACCTGCGAATAGCCGACGTGCCGGACGTGCCAGTTTTCCTGATAGTTGTTGCTCGGCGACATCCCCATGCCGTAGCTGTCGCCCGAGCGGTACTCGGGAACGAGCGCGATCGCGGGGATCGTCAGTTGCAGCGGCTCATGGCATTTCTTGAACACCACGTTGACCGTCAACCGCATCGTCACCGGCGAGCGCGGCGTCGACGCATTGAACGCGAGTTCATAGCGTCCATCCGTCAGCACCAGGAGTTGCATGCCTTCGTAAATGATGACGCCCGGCGTTTCGATGTATTCCGCGTCCGGACCAAAGCGGACCTGCGGAAACGTCGCGGACTTTTCGAAACGCTTGTAATAGGAGAAGAGCTTGTCCTCGTCGGCGCATTCCTGGAGGCTGCACAGCTTCGGCACCTTGCAGCACTCGCCCGTATTGGAAACGCGCCTGATCATTGGCTCGTTCCAGAACGGATGGTGCAGGGCGTAGCGCGTCTTGTCCGCGGTTTCACAATCGCCGAGGGGGGCGATCCAGTGCGGATCTTTTCCGGACTTTTTAGCCGTTTGAGCGTTTTCCGCGGAGGTCTTGAAGTTGACCAAAAGGAGCGTTAGCACTCGTTTGTCCGCTGTGCACTGAATGGTCCGTTCGAATTTGCCCGCGTCACCGACGCTCACAACAAATGACGATTCGACCGCACATGCCCGTCCTATCCCGGTTGTGTCCACGATCAGGTCAGGATTGGGACCGTCGCTGACGCCAAAGAGAATCTGGCTCACATTCGTGAGTTGGATGTTCCCCGTTTTGTCGACCTTCGTGTACTTTTCAGCCGTCCCCGTTTTGGGCTTTTCGACATTCTTTTTGTCCTTTTCGGCTCCCTTCTTATCCTTATCCTTTTCCTTCTTATCCTTTTCTTTTTTGTCCTTGTCGGCCCCCTTGTTATCCTTTTCGATCACCTTGCTCTTTTCGTCGGTCACCTTGAACCAAATGCGATCCACCGGGCGTGGATCCGATTCCGCGTCCTTGGCGGGCTTGGGGTTCGCGACGACAAGCGTGCCCGCCCTCAGCGCTTTTCTTCCCTCGGAAAAAGCAATGGCGGTTCCCTTGGCGGGATCTTGTGCTTCAAGGAAAGAGATTCCAGCAAACAGAACAATGGCCGCAGCGAAGATCTGGGTTCGGCAGGGCATTTCCGACTCCTGTTGGAGAATTGATAATTGGGCGAACACGGAACATCTTTTCAACTTACGGCAAATGTGTCAAGTACGCAATTTGAGATATTTGGAGAAAATAAGAAGAGGTTCGAGGTTCGCTTGCCGATTTTGAGCATTGTTCCAAGCGAAACGAACGTTACCGAGAATGCATGGAACAGGCCAATCGTCGTAAGTCCTTTCGCGAAGGTGGAATTTGAGGCAGGATTGTGTGCACGGCGGCGACCTTTGTGTGCAAACGCGGGGGTGTGTCTGCGGATCGTGCACCGCATTTCAAGCAAGGATCTCCCGCACGATCCGCACCGGGAACGTGGACGTGAGCTTATCGCGGAAGCCGTTGCGTTCGAAGAACAGCTCCTCGTGGTGCAATCCCAACAGGTGCAGGATCGTCGCGTGCCAGTCGGCGATGCTGACGGGGTTCTCGGCGGCGGCGTAGCCGATCTCGTCGGTGTTGCCGTAGGTCGTGCCCCCCTTGACG
>JADMIO010980180.1_pt1 | contig 92231 bp, 91 predicted proteins | sample 8958161 | NCBI WGS metagenome assembly JADMIO01 (sample SAMN16585339, study PRJNA669376) | soil metagenome | isolation source: Crop rotation soil | place: USA: Cullars Rotation, Alabama | collected 2011
AAGCTTCGCATTCAATCTTGATGTCGCGGCCACCCCGCCTTGCAAAAGGCGGGGACTATCGCTTGTCCGCAAGGAGCTCATGTGAGTCAAGTATGTTATTGCCCTAACTTAGGAGGGGAATTCGGGGTTATGCAAATCTCCCCTTTGCGAGGCAGCGCCGCGAAGCAGCTATTTGTCGGCAGGGGGTTGTTCCGCGGGCTTCGACCGCAATTCCTGCAGTTCCTTTTGCAACGCTTGAATGCGCGCCTGCATGTCGGCGCGTTCCTGGGTTAATTGTTGATTCTGTCCGGCTGCAGTTGTGGCGTCGCTTTCCAGCCGGCGAATACGTTCGGCGGCAGCGGCAACCTGACGGTTGAGTTCATCAATTCGCGCAGTCAGTTGTTGTTTGTCGCGATTCAACGCGGCGACCTGACCTGTTGCCGTTTGAAGATCATTTTTTGCCGTTGCTTCGCGCGCTAACAGAAACGCGCGATGCGCGCGCCGAATGGCTTCGTTCGCGGGCGGCGACACAATCTCGGGAGGCGACGCGCGATTCAACGTTTCTTCCATCGTGTCGAGAGCGATGCGCGCCAATCGCAGTTCGCCCTCGGCCAAACGATCGGCGCCGGCCGCGCGCGCGATTTCATAAGCAGTTCGCGCCTGTGAGGCTAGAGGGAATGTCGCCGCGGACGACTTTTGAAGCGTCGAATAATCGTACGCGCCGACTTGTACTTTCAACGGTGAACTGCGGACGCTTTGGTCGCGGGGAGGCTGATTTCGAAGAGTGACCGCGGCGCTCGGCTGATCGACCATGTAGTGCGGTTCGGCGGTGACAATGAGGCCGAACTGATCGAAACGCGTCAGGCCCTCAAAACGGATCCTGCCCTCGACAACCGCAAGTTCGCCAAGGTTGTCGAACTCACCCTCCGGCGAGACGGCCCACCCGACGTACGTGTTGAACCCCGCTCCCGCGGCGCCCGGCGCCTGCACGCGATCCGCTTCAATTCTCACGCGGGAAAGAGTTCCAGCCCGCGCGATTTCGGCTTTCCCCGCTGGTGTGAGATCGAGAGCCACGGCGCCCTTTGCCGGCAGACGAACGATTGTTACGTCTGCCGGGGTCGCCAGGAAGAACAGGAAATAGAACAGTAACTGCGCCGAAAACATAAGCTATGGGTTCGCCAAATCGTATTTATTTGTCGGAGAAAATGAAAGCTTGAGCGTTTCTTTATCGACGCGAAGCGCGACAGGGACTTTAACGTTGTCGATGCCGATATAAACGACAACGGTCGTCCCTCTGCCGTTGGAATCGATAACCTGGGCGCTCTTCATGCCCTTCGTGTAGTAACCGTCCTGACCCCAATCGACCAGGAAATCCTTCTTGGCGTATCGACCGTCTGAATTGTCCCATTCGCCGTAAGCGGTGTCATAGTCTCCGCTTGTTATTGCCTGCAAGAATCGTGAAACCTGGTGCTCTTCACGGTAATTTGCAAATTTGTAGGCGAGAGCGCTGATGATGATCAGCGTCAGACCAATCGACACAGGGACTTTCAGCCGCTGCTTCCAAGGCCGTTGTTTCTTGGGGATTTCGTGCTCCCCATAAATCAGGCTGCCCATTACCCTGTCAGCCATGCATACCTGCTTTCATTGAAATTCTATTGTAAAACCAAGGCATGAGCATCGAATCGTCAATTCGACGCCGCGCCTGGATTTTCAGGCGTTTCCGCCACAGTCGAGGCAGGTGGCGGATCACGTAATACAACGCTGGAATGGAGCGCCATTCTCTCGCAAACACATAACCGATAACGGCCGTGTCCCTGAAGGTAACGGGCCAAAAGTCCCGCCTGTAGAGTTCCGCGGTCATATTGTTGATCCGCAGGAGAAACCTGTTTTTGACGGAGTGGTAATTGATCAATGCAGGCAGCTGTCCGCGGCGCTCGGGCGTTACTCGACGGCGGTGGAGAGCAACTGCCTCTGGAACATAGATCGATGTCCATCCCATTAACCGGCAACGCCAGGCCAGGTCGGCGTCTTCACGGTACGCAAAAAAGTCTTCGTCGAAAAACTGCCCATCGATGGCAACGTCTTCCAATGCGCTCCTGCGATACAGCGCAGCGGCCCCGCTGGGTCCGAAGATTTCGCCTCCCTTGTCGAACTGTCCCAAATCCGGTTCGTCGGCGCCGCGATCCAGGTGGCGTTGGTTCCGCAGCATGACAATTCCCGTGGAATCCAGTGTCAGGCCATCCATTCGTAAAAGCTTGCCGGATGCGGAAGCGGCGTCGGGACGGGCTTCGAGCGCCTCGACGAGCGTCTTCAAAAAATCGGGGCGTAGTACTGCGTCTGGATTGAGAATCAGCACGTAATCGCCGGGATTACGCTGAATCAGGACGTTGTGAGCCTTGGCAAATCCTGTATTCGTTGTCGATGACACAAGCTCGATATCGTGCGCGACGACGATTTCCCGCGTTCGGTCAGCGGACGCATTGTCAAAAACACAGACGTGGAATTCCGGGTACGTCTGTTTGCTGACGCTGTCCAGACACGCGCCAATATCGGACTCGCTATTGAAGGTCACGATGTTTATAGACACCGTCACCATTGAATTAGCGCTCCCAAAATTGTCCGGAAATGAGCGCGGGAATGTCCCGGGCGGACGACCATTCGTCCCAACATCCCCGCCGTGATGGACAATCGCACGGACAAAGCGCCTGCGCGACCGAAATGCTTATACGCGTAACGCAACTGGTTGTGGTAATACGCTTCGGCGAACGCCTCAACGCCAAGCGTCCTGGCGCTGTATCCGCCTTCGTGAAGAAACTCCGCCTGCGGCGCAAAATAGATTTCCCAACCCACCGATTTCAATCGACTGCAAAAATCGACGTCCTCATACCAGGCTGGATAGAACCTTTCGTCGAACCCGCCGATTTCATCGTAGGCATCCCGGCGGATCAAAAGCGCCGCGGCAGCCGGCTGCTCTACCTGACGGGCCTCCTCCTCAGAGTTCGGCTGGAGTGGTTTCGTCCCAATCCCAAGGTTTTGCCGAACGAACTCCGATGGCGTCGGAAGATTGCGAGGCAAGTATTTTTCATTGAGGTAGCCGCCAACGGCGCCGGCTCGGGGACGTGCGTCCAGAATTCGCTCCAGCTGTGCGACAGCTCCAGTCGTCGCCCGAACATCTGGATTCAGCATAAGGACGTAGGAACTGGACGTCGCCGAGAACGCTTGATTCATCGCAGCGGCTAATCCGCGGTTGGTGCTGTTCCGAATAAAGTCGACCTGGTCGCGAAATCCCATGACGGCTTCTAACGAGTCGTCGGTGGATGCGTTGTCAACGATCATAATCTCGACATCCGGGCAGGTCGCCAAAAGCGATTCGATGCAGGCGAGCAGACGAGGGCCGGAATTCCAATTCACGACAGCTACAGCAGTGGTCACAACCTTCAGTCTACTCTTGTCGCGAACGCGATCATGATGTCGAAAGGATTGACGCGCATCGTCACTCGCGACACACCCATCTGCTGCAAAAGATCTTCAATCCGCCGAAACGACTGAAAATAACGCGACAGCCGATTTGCGACGAGCGCCGCACTGGCATGTTTTCCGATACGTTCGATCCGGATGACGCGGAATCCCTGGGCCGTCAGTAATTTGGATAACGTCTGTCGATCGAAGAAGTAGTAGTGCTCCGGTATGAATTGCCGCCACCGTGCACGCATCAAGCGAAATGCGAGCGATCCGACATCCGGTGTTTCCAAAACAAGCACCCCGCCCGGCTTAAGCCGCTGCCCAATTGCAGCAACAAATCGGCTGGGAGAATCCACGTGTTCGATCACATGAAAGCTGGCCGCGATATCAAAGTCTTTCCATGGGAGAGTTTCAATTAAACCGCGATAAATCGGAGCGACGCTCTCCGCAGAAATCGCGAGCTCAGGGTTCGGTTCGACTCCATAAACGTCGAAAGAATCCCGTGCGACCTTCAGAAAGTCGCCGCGGGCGCATCCGATCTCCAGCAACTTCCCCGACGAACGCATTTCACGAATGAGTCCGAGACGCCAGGAAGCATTCAATAGCGCCAGACGACGCTCTTCCTCGAGCCGCAGATGGCGAAAGTCAGCGTTCGCCGCACGTACGCGCTCAACCGTTTCCCGTTCGCCGGCGTCGGCAAATGTCAGCTGAGACTGACGCTCGCCGATGTACTTCAGTCCGCAGTTCCGACATTCGACAAGAGGTCCGTCCAATCGATGTGACCGCAGGACAAACCTCGCATCGTTACGTCCACAAAGATCGCAAGCGAGATTCAAAATGGGACCTTATTTGAGTAATGTATTCAGCGTCGCGTCCCGCCGGGTGTACATGCGGTCGTAGTAGGAGAGATAGGATGCGTCCTTGATTTCTCGCATCCAGTCCTGATGCGAGCGATACCAATCGATTGTTTGTTGAAGACCTTCGCTGAAATCCAGACGGCTGCTCCAATCCCACTCGCGCTGAATCTTCGAGCAGTCCATGGCATAGCGGCGATCGTGGCCCGGGCGGTCTTTCACGAAACGGATCAGCGATTCCGGCTTGCCGAGCAATCGCAGGACTTCGCGTACAACATCGAGATTGGTTTTTTCGTGACCGCTTCCAATGTTGTAAACCTCGCCAGGGCGGCCGCGCTCAATCGCGGTCCACACCGCGCGGGAATGTTCGTCCGCGAAAATCCACTCACGGACGTTGAGGCCGTCGCCGTAGATCGGCAGAGAGCGGTCCTCCATCGCATTGGTAATGAGTACGGGAAGCAGTTTTTCAGGAAACTGATACGGACCGTAATTGTTCGTACAACGTGTAATGACGGCCGGAAAGCCGTAAGTCTTGAAGTAGCTGAGGACCCAAACATCGGCGCTCGCTTTGCTAGCTGAGTAGGGGCTGCTCGGATCGATCGGCGTATCCTCGCGGAACGCGCCCTGCGGACCGAGACTGCCGTACACTTCGTCCGTAGAAATCTGAACAAATCTGGATACCTTGGACCGGCGCGCCGCCTCGAGCAAGCACTGCGTTCCGAACACATTGGTTCGTAGAAATGGCGTGGGATCCTCGATGGACCGATCGACGTGCGTTTCCGCGGCAAAATTCACGACAACATCGATGCGGTGGTTCGAAAAAACGGCGTCGACTTCATCGCGATTAGCAATGTCCCCGCGTACGAACGTATATCGCGGGTCGGCGGCGACTTCATCGAGATTGCGCAGATTGCCGGCATACGTCAACGCGTCCAAGTTCACGATTTCGGCGGCGGCATCGTTTGCCAGAACATAACGAACGAAGCTGGATCCGATAAAACCCGCGCCTCCTGTGACCAGAAGTTTCATTGCCGCCTCAGAATTGAAGCAGACGATTCGAGAGCCGCCGGCGGCATCTCTTCGGGATTTCCGTCAGCGCTCTGACTGGCCACGAGGATATTTGCGCGCAGCAGCGAATCGAACGTTCCCGCGTCGGACCACCAACCGTCCATGATTTCATACGCCATTTCATTGCGGTCGATGTACGCGTTGTTAACGTCTGTGATTTCTAATTCGCCGCGACCTGAGGGTTTGAGAGTTTTGATGATGTCGAAAACCGACGAATCGTACATGTAGAGGCCGGTGACCGCGTAATCCGATTTGGGTTGCTTTGGCTTCTCTTCGATTTTGACGATGCGATCTCCATTGATGACGGGCACGCCGAAACGCTGCGGATTTTCGACTTTCTTCAAATGGATCTTGGCGCCGCGGCCGCTATGGATGAAGTCCGCAGCGGACTTCTTGAAATTCTGCTCGTAGACGTTGTCTCCAAGAATCACGCAAATCGGATCGTCTTCCGCAAAATACTCGGCGAGCTGCAATGCAGCGGCGATTCCGCCCTCGCCTTCCTGGTAGGCGTAATTAATATGTTTTAGGCCAAACTCTTTACCGTTGCCGAGCAACCGTAGAAACTCGCCCGCGTTGTTGCCTCCGGTGACTACAAGAATCTTCTCGATTCCCATGTCCACAAGCGTCTTGATCGGGTAATAGATCATGGGACGGTTGTAGATCGGCAGAAGGTGTTTATTCGTTATTTTTGTAAGTGGATACAGCCGCGTTCCCAGCCCGCCGGCTAAAACAATTCCCTTCAATTCTGACTCCTCTCCAGCACGTTACTTTACTCGGAAGACTTCATCTCGTTGAACAATTTTTCGTATTGGTCGGTAACGGCGTCCCATGAAAACAAGCGTTGGGCGCGGGCTTGAGCCTTGCGCCCAAATTCTTCGATGACGCCCGTATCATCGACGACTTTTTGAATCTGCTGTGTGAGGCTCGGGGAGTCATTGAAGAACAGGCCGCAGTCTCCGACGACCTCCCGATTTTCGCTCGTGTCGTACACAATGACGCAGTTGCCCGCGCCCATCGCTTCAATCAAAGCGGGGTGCGTTCCACCCACCTCCGTCGCATGGATATAAACGTAGGCATGCGACTGCAGCTCGCGATATCCCTGCCCGTAGATTGCTCCCGGGAATTGAACGCGTGGATCGGCGGTGGCCTTGAGATCGGCAATGTACTTTTGCGCGTATGGCGCGTCACCAACGATCAAGAGCGGCTTCGAGGTGCGGACGTCCCGATAGGCCTGAACCACCAGGTGTGCATTGTTTTCGGGTTCGAGTCGGCTGACATACAACACATACTCGCGAGGTGGAATGTGGAGTCTGTCGAGAACATCAGTGGATTCGACTCGCGTGCAATCTGCGCCGTAAGCAATCATTACGGACGGCGCTCGATATCGGCTCATGTAGTACTCGCGTATCACAGCGGCGTCTGTAACGATGACGTCGGGAATGATCGTGGCCAGGTATTCGGAGATGCGGTAGTACAGCCTTCCAGCCCAACTCCACTTTTTTCGTTTACGTTCGATTCCGTCAACGTTTAGAGCAACTGCAGTCGAGGCAAGCTTTGGAACGCCGGCGAACACTGCGTTCGCTGCATTACAAATCAGAATGCAGTCGAAATTTTGGGCAAGGGCATGGAAGACGGAAATGAACGTATGCGCAACCGTGTCGAGATACTTTGTCGCGATCGTCGGGAGAATAACGAGATGGACGCCTTTATAGAGTCGATTAGGATAACGAATATTGTTTGACCGGCCGTAGACGGTAACGTTGTGACCTCGCGCTGCAAGCCGAACTGAAAGTTCCTCAGCAAATGTTTCAAACCCACCGTAGTTTGCAGGAATGCCGCGCGTGCCGAGAATGGCCAGTTTCATCGGAATGGATTATAGAATAGGCAAGTAAATGGCGAAGATCACCGATCGGCTGTCGCACGCCCTTCCTCTGCTCAATCAGATGGTCAATTTGGACTCTCCCAGTTTCGACAAACCGCTGGTGGACCGTTTTGCGCATTTTGTCGGCGACCGGTTCAAAGAAATCGGCGGCGACGTCCAGTACGTTCCAGCTGCAAAGTTCGGCGACCATTTGCTTATTCGATTTGAAGGCGCGTCCTCGGATCGCGTATTGGTGCTCGGTCATACGGACACTGTATTTCCTGCTGGAGAATCCGCGAAGCGCCCGTTCACGATCGCTGATGGCCGTGCGATGGGCCCAGGCGTTTTCGATATGAAGAGCGGAATTCTGCTCGCATGGTGGGCGTTGAGTGATTTGTTGGAAAAAGGCCGGCTGACCCGATCGGTCACAATGTTATTCAACAGCGATGAAGAGGTGGGCAGCCACTCATCCCAGTCATTGATCGAATCCGAGGCGCGACAGGCGAGCGCCGTTCTTGTGCTCGAACCTTCATTGCCGGGCGGCGTACTGAAGACGTCGCGCAAAGGCGTTGGCCGATTCACAGTGAAAGCAATCGGTCGAGCGGCGCATGCCGGCGTTGACCCGGAGAACGGCGTCAATGCGATTGAAGAGATCGCGCATCAAGTTATCCAATTGCACGCGATGACGGACAAACAACGCGGGACCTCAGTGAACGTCGGTGTCATTCAGGGCGGCGCCCGCACCAACGTCATACCGGCGGAAGCAGTAGTAGACGTTGACGTCCGTATCGCCTCGCTCGAAGAAGCGGAACAAGTAACTCGTACGATTCGTGCCATGACGCCGCGCCTATCGGGCGCGACGTTAGAGGTGCGCGGCGGCATCAATCGACCTCCTATGGAGCGCACGGCGGCGACAGCGCGCCTTTTTGAAATAGCCAAGACCGTCGCGCGCGAACTGGATATGGACCTTCGGGAAGGCGCTACCGGCGGAGCTTCAGATGGTAATTTCACGGCCGCGTTAGGTATCCCTACGCTAGACGGTTTAGGCGCGGTGGGAGACTTCGCGCATGGCCTCGAAGAGTTTGTAGACGTGCAGTCTTTACCCGCCAGGGCGGCTTTGATTGCAGGATTGATTGAACGGGTATAAAGGGACCCGTTGACAGGATTCTTACCTGACCCCTAGAATTTAGATCATTGAATGGATAGCAGTAGCGGGCACCTTCGGCGGCGAAGGTGCATTTTTATTTGGTTATGAAGTCGGTCTTTTACGTCGAAGAGGACTTCGTCGGCAGCCTGCTTAAAGACTACTTTATCGGAACCGGTAACACGGCTCAGGTAATTAAACGGGCGGCGAACGGTAATCTGGCGGAAAAACTGGCGAAGGATTCGATCGACCTCTTTCTGGCGCAATCGGATGACCCGGAAAGATTGACGAAAGTCCTCGAAACGGTTCGACAGCAAGGGCGCCGAATCCCCACTCTGGTTCTAACTTCACATTCCGAACAAGTCCCCGACCGATACAAATCCTTCGCACACTTCGTTACACCGCAAGAACTTCTCGAGACCAACCTGCGGTGGCACATCCGGCTCGCAAAGACGATGCGCCGCCTGGAAGAAATTCGCGCGCACTTTGAGCAGGCGGAATCGGTTGCAATTCTGTTACAGGACGATCCCGATCCAGACGCCATCGGAAGTGGGCTCGCGCTGAGGCAGGTGCTCGGACGGAACAAGCAAACGGCTCCGCTCGCGTCGTTTGGCAAAGTAACGCGGCCGGAAAATCTGGCGATGGTGAAGCTGCTCGAAATCGAAATCGAAAAGGTCACTGAAAGTCGCTTACGATCCTTCGACCGAATCGCCGTCGTTGACCTGCAGCCGCCGCATTTATCAAAGCCGCCCGAACACGTTGATCTCGTTATCGATCATCATCCCGAACAGTTCACCTACAAGAGTCACATCAAGGATATCCGTCCGAGTTATGGCGCGACGTCCAGCATCCTTTTGGAATATCTGCTTTGCTCAGGAGCGAATATCACCACACGCGTCGCAACAGCGATGCTTTACGGAATTAAGAGCGACACGTTTCTGCTGTCCCGAGAAGTCAATGAATGGGACGTCGGCGCATTTTCGTATCTTTATCCTCTAGCAAACCAAAATCTGATGCGAAGGATCGAACGGCCCGAGTTGCCGCCTGCCGCGCTTGATGCGCTAAGCCTGGCGCTCAAGAATCGGCGCGTCATTGACAAGGTCGCTTTTGTTCACCTGGGACGCGTCGAGCGCGATGACCTGATTCCGCAGATGGCGGATTTCAGTCTCTCGTTCGAAGGCATCGAATGGGCCTTCGTCAGCGGCATCTACGATTCGAACTACATCGTCTCCGTTCGAAATGTCGGCTATGTTCGCGCCGCCGGCCGAATCCTGAAAGAAGCTTTCGGCGAAATCGGCTCTGCCGGTGGGCACGCGTCAATGGCAAAGGCGATCATCCCGCTTTCGGAAATCAATCGACAGTGGGACATCGATCCTCGCAATCTTCGTCTCATCAGCGCTAAAGCCCAACGCGAGTTTCTTCGCGCCCTCCGCGCCGAGAAATAATCGTTGCGCGCTGTCGTCCAACGCGTTTCCTCCGCTCGCGTCACAATTGACGGCCAAGAACACTCTCGAATTGGCCGCGGGCTCCTGGTGCTGCTCGGAGTGGAAAAAGAAGACTCCGTCAACGATGTGCAGTTGCTCGCCCGAAGGATCGCTGAATTAAGAATCTTCGAGGACGAGCAAGCAAAAATGAATCTGCCGATTCTCGAAATAGCCGGCGCTCAAGTTCTCGTCGTTTCTCAATTCACGTTGTTGGGCGACTGTCGCAAAGGCCGCAGGCCCTCCTTCGACGATGCGGCGCCTCCGGAAGCGGCCCGACTGCTCTACGAACAATTTGTGACGGAAATTAAAAATCTCGGATTGCCAGCCGCGACCGGGGTGTTTCAGGCAATGATGGATGTTGAACTAGTTAATCAGGGCCCCGTCACCTTTATTCTGGACAGTCGCAAGCGATTTTGACGAGGCGGGAATTTCGGCGTTCGGCCACGGCCTGCCGAGAGTTGCGATGTGATTGAGAAAGAGCGTGGTCGCTTGAGGCGTCGCCAGAAGATAGTTTGAAACGCTCCAACGGCACACCGACGCCATCGGATGAAGAGAACTCACCAGCCATCCCCTCAAACGCTCGCCGAGAAGGCGCTCCGGCATTCCGGGCGACCAGGAATTCAGATTCATGGATTGGAGAGCCTTCTGAACATCGCGCGCCGTTTGAATCAGAACCGGCTTGGCGCCGGCGGCGGACGAATACCAAAACGGACGGCTGGGGGCGTTGCTCTGGGGGAGATGTTCGCGCAACGCGACCAGTGACAAGTTTCGCGGCCCGCGATTCCTGCCTTCGATAATCCGCCGGACTTCGAAAAATTTCGACCAACCTACGCTGTCTTCATCCGGGTTGAGTTTTGCGGCTTTTAACTCCTCTTCGGCGGCGGATATAAGACCACGATCCCAATGTGCGCCGATCTTGGTGAGGGAATTCACGGCGAACGGGAATGTTATCGCACCGGCCCACACTAATGCGGACATCAGTCCAGTACCGATGACGTGAACCCGAAACGAAACATCCGCTTCGTTGTCGCACAACCAATCCAAGAGCGATGTTTGCAGCGTCAAGTTTTCTACAAGGCGGGCGCGAATTTCATGGTAGTCGTATGGCCGCCGAAATTGCTGCTCCGTACGACTGACGCAGTCGGCGTTGAGATTTCTCTCGTTTAACCAGGTGTCGCGCATTGCGGCGATGGTCGAATCGAAGTAGCGATCGAGGTTATGCAGGGTGTGGAATGTAAACACATCCCAACCTGTAAGGTTGGAAGCCGCAACGATGCGTTGCCGGATTCTGCCAAGGGCCTGCACGTCATTTAACCAGCCCAAGGCGACCATCTCGCCGGGTTTGAAGCTGTAAAGAGCGGGAACCACGATGGTTGCAGGCTGCTCAGCCGTGTGTCGGGTGAGCAGCTCCAGACCGCGGAAGGCCGTTGCTTTCCATTGGATTCTCTTACGAGAAGCCGGTGGCGGGGTGTAGCTCTGGGCTTTCCACTGTGTATCTCGTTTGTTCCCTGTAATCACTCTGAAACTCCGCGGGACTTCTGCAATCCAAAAGCCAACGAGCAAGTCGCGAACAGCGACCATGGCCAACCCGAACAGCGCCTTTTTAGGAAACATTTCGTTACATGCCTCGCCCGGCCAAACGTTGGACCCGAGGGGGATTCCATCAACTTCATAGGGCGCAATTCGCGATTAGAAGCTCGGGGATTTCGGGTATGATCCCCGGCGCATGCGGGCTTTAGAGGATTTGTTCGTCGTCGATTTGTCACGCGTTCTTTCAGGTCCTATCTGCACCATGACGATGGCGGACATGGGCGCAACGGTCGTCAAGGTGGAACCCCCGCCGCTCGGCGACGACAGCCGGCAATGGGGTCCCCCGTTTGTCGGCGGCATCAGCACCTACTTTCATTCAATCAACCGCAACAAGAAGAGCCTCGGACTGAACCTGAAGGCTGATGCAGGGCGGCAAATACTCTGGCGGCTGGTTGAAAAAGCGGACGTCGTCGTCGAAAACTTTCGGCCCGGCGTGTTGGATCGTCTTGGATTCGGTTATGACGCTGTCGCCGAACGGAACCCGCGCGTGGTCTATTGTTCAATTTCAGGATTCGGACAAACGGGACCGTATCGATCACGCGCCGGATACGACGTCATCGCCCAGGGGGAATCGGGAATTATGGACATCACGGGTTATCCGGATGGGCCTCCGGCGAAAGTTGGAGCCGCGATCGCGGACATTGTGGCGGGCCTTCAGGCTTTGAACGGAACCCTGCTGGCGCTGCTGGCGCGATACAAAACGGGTCGAGGCCAGCGAATCGACGTCAGCCTGCTGGACGCGAGCGTTTCCGCGCTCACGTATCAAGCGCTGATTTATCTGGCGACAGGTCGCTCACCCGAGCGGATGGGAGCGCGACATCCATCGATCGTGCCCTACGAAGCATTCCATGCGCGAGACGGCTACGTGATCATCGGCGTCACGAACCAAAAACAGTGGGCGAATTTTTGCAGCGCATTTGGATTGGGACATATCGCTGTCGATCCTCGATTTGAAAAAATGGAATCCCGGCTGGCGCATTATCCCGAGTTGAAAACAATCGTCGATCCGATCATTGGCAACTTGAGCCGGGAGGAGGTGATTCGCCGGATGGACGAGGCCGGAATCCCCGCGGGCCCGATCAACACAGTTGGAGAGATTCTGGAAGACCCTCAGATTCACGCCCGTGAAATGGTTCAAGAGTTGACGCATCCGGAATACGGGCCAATCCGCCTTTTAGGAATTCCAATCAAGTTGTCGGAAACGCCGGGCGCCTTGCATTCTGCGCCGCCACGATTCGGCGAACACAACGGCGACGTCTTAGCCAACCTAGGATATTTGCGGGAGGAGATTGAACAGTACGCAAAAATTGGCGTAATTGCCGAATCGAGTCGCCGGTGAGGCGCTGCATTCTCCGCCGCTACCCTTGCTTTCAATGTCGATAAGCAATTATTCTTCAATGTTGATCTGTTCGTTGAAAGTCTCACTGTCGTATGGAAACATCTAAGAATCCCGTTTCTCACGTCTCGACGCCCGAGGACCTCGTTGAGGAACGCAAACCGGCGTCTCTGCTGATTGCGCAATTTTTCCTATTTCCGCTCATCATCATCGCGATCTGCGTCGGCATTTTTCTTTTGTTCGGTTACATCACTTACGAGCAACGAACGCCGCAGGAATACCTTGCTCAGATCCAGGCCGGCGGCGGGTTTCGGGATGAACGTCGATGGCAGGCTGCTTACGAGTTATCGAATGTCGTTTCCACGCAAAAGGAGCAATTGCGAAGCTCCAGCTTTGTGAACGACGTCGTCGCCGTATACAAGAAATCCGAGAATGAGGATCCGCGCGTGAGGCACTATCTGGCGCTCACGATGGGTCACCTGGGAGACAAGCGGGCGTTGCCGACGTTAATCGACGCATTGAACGATCCTCAGCCGGAAAATCAAATTTACACATTGTGGGCTTTGGGCTCGATTGGCGATAATTCCGCCGTACCGAGCGTCTTGAAGCAGTTGCAGCATCAGGACGCGGCGGTTCGCAAAGTGGCCGCCTATGTCCTCGGGTCTTTCAAAGACTCCAGCGCCCTTCACGATCTCCAGGTTGCACTAAACGATGTCAACAACGAGGTGCGCTGGAACGCCGCCATGTCGCTGGCGCTGTTGAATGACGGGAGCGGGGCGGACTTGTTAATGAAGTTGCTCGACCATGGGTACGTCGAAAGCCTCGACGGATTCACAGCGCAGCAAAAAACAGAACTTATGGTTAATGCAGTGAAGTGCCTGACGGTACTCAGGCATGAGCCTGCTAAAGAAATAATTGTGGCGCTCAGTCAGAACGACCCCAATCTGGCCGTGCGTGATGCATCAATTGAAGCCTTAAAGAAGTACTAACCCGTACAGGAGATCCTCATGAGTAAAACAGTTGCCGCTAAAGGCCCTATGCCCAGGCGGGCTTTTCTCTCCTGGATGACTCTTGCGTGGACCGCATTCACCGCTGCAATGCTGGCCACGCTGACCGCGACCGCACGCTTCATGTTCCCCAATGTCCTTTTTGAACCTCCGACGACCTTCAAGGCCGGCCTGCCCAGTGAAATTCAAGTGGGACAGGTCGACGAACGGTTTAAGCAGCGGTTCGCCGTATGGCTGGTTCGCGATGTGGATCCGGCGACCGGCGCAACTGGAATCTACGCGCTGTCGACGGTCTGCACCCATCTGGGCTGCACGCCGAACTGGCTTGAAGCCGAACAAAAATTCAAATGTCCGTGCCATGGCAGCGGCTACTACAAGAACGGCATTAATTTCGAAGGTCCAACGCCTCGTCCGCTCGAGCGGTTTGCAATTTCGCTGGCGGATGACGGACAGATCCTGGTTGATAAGAGTACGAAGTTTCAATACGAGAAGGGTGAATGGAAGGATCCGCGCTCCCTTCTAAAAGTTTAACGCTTTATCTTTTAACCTGAGTAAATCATGGCAAATCTTCGCGAGCGACTGAGAGAGGCCTTGGACGCCGCGTCGCCATCCAAGATCGGACAACGCATTCAGGAAACGCAGATCTACCGATCCGTTTTCCGTGTGGGCGTGCCGGATTCCGATCGCAAACGGATGTTGGTGATGCTGGGCAGCCTTTTTCTGCATCTGCACCCCGTCAAAGTCAAAAAGTCCGGAATTCGAATGCGCTACACGTGGTGCATGGGAGGGATCACGTTCTTCCTGTTCCTGGTGCTCACGTTCACCGGCCTTCTGCTCATGTTCTATTACCGGCCGACATTGGAATACGCCTATACCGACATTATCGACCTGCGCGAACAAGTTCCGCTGGGCATCATGCGCGAAATCCATCGTTGGGGCGCGCACGCGATGGTGATCGCGGTATGGCTTCACATGTTCCGCGTCTTCATGACCGGCTCCTATAAGCCGCCTCGAGAATTCAACTGGAACGTCGGCGTAATTCTGCTGGTTTTGACGCTGCTCTTGAGCTTCACCGGATACCTGCTTCCCTGGGATCAATTGGCGATCTGGGCTATCACCGTCGGCAGCAACATGGCGCGAGCAACTCCCTTTGCGGGACAGGAAGGTCCCGGTTCAGCTCTATTACGCCTCGGGGATATCCCTCTCGTGAACAATGCCAGCGACGCGCGGTTTGCGCTGCTTGGCGGCCGTTTCGTGGGTGAAAGCGCTCTGCTCCGTTTCTACGTCCTGCATTGCGTTGGGTTGCCCCTGGTGGCCGGTTTTCTGATGGCAATTCACTTCTGGCGCATTCGCCGTGACGGCGGAATATCAGGGCCGCTATAGACGAAGGGAGAACAGATGGAATCCATAAAAGGCATCATCAACGCTCTATCGGATCCCCGCTTTCTGATCGTCATCGCGGCTGTGCTTCTGTTCACATCCCTGAAGTATCCGAGAAAGTTCTATACGAATAAGGTTGCCGCCTTCGTTTTTGGCGGCATGATTCTTTTTCTGGCGCTGAGCATCTTCGATGCGGATTTCCGCAAAGTCGTTACGAAGCCCGATAACGTGCCGATCGTCGGAATGCTTTTTCTCGTGCCGTTCTTTACATGGTTCTCGCTGCGTGAAGCCGTAAAGAATGACCAGCGGCTCGAGGAAGGAAAGCATCTGGTCGAACAGGAAGAAACCGCAGAAAAGGTTCTCTCCTGGCCCGACCTCGTTTATACGGAACTGATCTGCATGGTGGTCCTGACCGTTCTGCTAATCGGATGGTCGCTGCTGCTCAAGGCCCCAATTGAGGAAGCGGCAAACCCGTCCGCTTCGCCGAACCCATCGAAGGCCCCATGGTATTTCCTCGGTCTGCAGGAAATGCTGGTGTACTTCGATCCGTGGTTGGCGGGCGTGGTGTTTCCCGGGTTGATTATCGTGGGACTCGGCGCGATTCCCTATCTTGATACGAATCCAAAAGGAAACGGCTATTACACGCTGAAGGAACGACGCTGGGAAATCACGACGTTTCTTTTCGGATTCCTGATCTTATGGATCCTGCTCGTCATCCTCGGTACGTTTCTGCGAGGCCCGAACTGGAACTTTTTTGGTCCGTATGAATTTTGGGATGTTCACAAACTGGAAGCGCTCGTCAACGTCAACCTGTCGGAATACATCTGGGTGAAGGGCCTCGGAATGGGTCTGCCAAGCAATCCGCTGATCCGTGAGATGTTTGGATTCATTTTAATTCTGGCCTACTTCCTGGCGATTCCGCCGCTGTTTGCGAAGAAATGGTTCAACCGGTTTTATAACCAGTTGGGACCGATGCGCTTCAATGTGATGATGTTTCTATTGCTCTGTATGACGGCCTTGCCGATCAAGATGGTGCTGCGTTGGCTTTTCAACCTGAAGTACATCGTCGGCATTCCCGAATACTTCTTTAATATTTAGTACACGGAGATAATCGTGAGTAGTGAACTGCCCGGCGGCGAACACAAGAAACCGCCGATTCCGACGCCCGCGAAGAAAATTCCTGCGTTCAATATTGATAAGCGGCCGGATCGTCTATACGAAATCGACTTCCTGCACAAATGGTTTGCGATTTCGAGCCTGCTGCTTTTCGTCTTCACAATCGTGATGGTCCTGGCCGACTACTCTCGAGAGTGGAAGCGATACCAGCGCGAGTTCAATCGTCTGACTTTCCAGCAAAACACGCAGGACATTACGCAGGCCGTCGGCGCGATCGACCCCACTAAGTACAACCAGGAGCTGCAGCAATATAACCAGGGACTGGAAGACCAAAAGCAGCGGCAGGCTCAGATTGATGAAATCCAAAAGAAGATCGACGACCTGAACGCGCGCTACTACGGCGTCAATCAGAACTATCAGTTCACGAAAGCAATTTACGATTCCGAGAAGTACGAATACGAGGAAGCCGTGGCGGCAAAGGCTTCCAATGTGGACCGGCTTGGGACACGGCTTCAAGAAACGAAGAAGCGGATGGATGACTATCAAGCCGAACGCGACAAGTTGGACGTTGAAAGGCGCGGGACGCAGGGTCAGTTGACCACCCTGGTTGGAACGCGGGATCAGGCGCGGGCCGAGCTGGAAAAGATGTTGAGCGAATACACGCGGCTGCAAACTCGGGCGAATACTCTCAATCCTGGACTCGTCATCGCGTCGTTCCGAAATGCGCCCATCTTCGACATGTTCAACAAATCGGAAAAGGTGAATCAGATTCTCCTCAGCAACCTTTTCATCGATCAACCGTTCAAGTCTGTTCCCCGCGTTGACCGCTGCACCACGTGCCACCTGGGCATCGATCAGAAGGCTTATGAAAACGCGCCCCAGCCTTTTAAGACGCACCCGAAGCTAGACCTGTTCCTCGGCTCTGATTCCAAGCATCCGATCGAGTCGTTTGGTTGCACTTCGTGCCACGGTGGTCTGGACCGCGCCGTGGATTTCCAAACCGCAGGTCACACCCCGAGAAACGAAGAGCAAAGAAAGCAGTGGCAGGATCGGTACGGCTGGCGCACTGAAGAATTCCTCGAGACTCCTATGCTTTCGATGACGCACATCGAAGCGGGTTGCTACAAGTGCCATAGCGGCGGAGCTGAAGTGCCCAGCGCGGCCAGCCTCAACAATGGCCGCGACCTGATCCGTATTTACGGATGCTTTGGTTGCCATCGAATTCCAGGCTACGAAAACGTTCGCAAAGTCGGTCCGGATCTTTCCACGGTTTCGGGAAAGCTGACGCAAGACTGGGCGAAGAAGTGGCTCGTCGATCCGAAAGCCTTCAAGTCCGAAGCGCGGATGCCGCGCTTTTGGTACAACAGCAACAACAGCGGTCCGGATTGGGATAAGCGCAATCAGACGGAAATCAGCGCAATCACCGATTATCTGTGGTCGAAATCCACTGCGAAGACTCTCCCCGCCGGTCGCGCTCCTGGAAATGTGGACCGCGGTAAACAGCTTGTCGAAAGCGTGGGCTGTTTTGGTTGCCATGCGGTTGGACCGATTCAAGAGACGGCCGACCGTACTCAAACGCGCCGAAGACACGGATACAACCTGGCAAGCGAAGGCAGCAAAGTCAGCGCCTCATGGATTTACAACTGGGTGAAGGATCCCAAGCAGGTTTGGCCCGAAACCAAGATGCCAAGCTTGCGGCTAACCGACGATGAAGCGGCAGACGTTACGGCGTACGTCTTTTCGCAAAAGAATCCGGAATGGGAACAAAAACCGGTTCCGCAGTCCGACCCGGCGTCGCTTGATGTGATCGCCATCGAGTTACTGCGCGCCGGCTCAACCGAAATCGAAGCGCGCGAGAAACTCGCCGCCATGTCGCCAGAGCAGAAGAGCCTGTTTGTCGGTGAGCGCCTTATCGGCCGGTACGGATGTTACGCATGCCACAACATCCCAGGTTTCGAAAAGTCGCAGCCGATCGGGACCGAGCTGACTGAAGCAGGAAGCAAATTGATTTCGCAGCTCGATTTTGGGTTCCTACCAATCGAGCACAACCGAGCAGATTGGTACTCCCAGAAACTGCACGATCCGAGAATCTTCGACGTCGGCCGCGTGAAACGTCCGGAAGAACTTCTCAAGATGCCGAACTTCCAATTCAGCGACAAAGACGTTGACGCCATCACGATGGTATTGACGAGTATGGTCAAGGACCGTGTGCCGCTGGAAATGAAGGATCAGAATTCGATTTCCGCGGCGATTTCGGAAGGTCGCCAGCTGCTCTCTGAAAAGAACTGCCGTGGCTGCCACATTGTCGAGGGCGCGGGGGGCGACATCCGCGGCGTCCTGCAGGAACAGGCGCAATGGCCGCCAAACCTTGCGACCGAAGGATTCAAGACTCAGCCGCTCTGGCTCCATTCTTTCTTGAAAGATCCCGGGCAGTTGAAACTGCGGCCATGGCTCAATGCTCGAATGCCAACGTTCCACTTCGACGAACGCGAAACCTCGATCCTGGGCCGCTATTTTTCAGCCCTCGATAAGGTGGACTATCCGTTCATTAATACGGACATCACGACGGACGCAGCGAAATTGGCCTCGGGCAATACGCTGTTCACGCAGCTTCAGTGCGCCAGTTGCCATCCCACCAGCAATGCGCTTCCTCCAAACAAAGACCCAGCAGACCTCGCCCCCAATCTCCAGCTTTCCGCTCAGCGCTTAAGGCCGGAGTGGGTTTTGAAGTGGCTTGAGGATCCTCAGAAGATATTCCCCGGGACAAGAATGCCGACGTTCTTCCCCAACGGCCAAAGCCCGTTGCCCAACATTCTCGGGGGAGATATGCACGCCCAGATTGAAGCCATCCGCGACCATTTATTTATAACGGTCGGGGGAGCACGACGGGTTTCGCCGCTGTCCGCAACAAATCGCTAGGTCAGGCTCCGCGGATCATTGGATTTTCGGGTTTTTCCCGTGTATGATCCGCGGAGCAAGACCAGGAGGAGATTTATAAATGCGGCCTGCGACTTTCGGCATTCTATGCACGATTGTGGTTGTGTTCCTTGCCATCATGTCGGTTTCCGGACAGCACACTGTCGGTGCTAAGTTCGATCTCACCAAACCATTAACCTTAAAAGGAACGGTTACACAAATCGATTGGGCTAACCCATACGTCCACGTCGTCATGAAAGTGCCATCCACTAACGGTCGCCCTCCCGCGGCGTGGGCCGTGGAGTTGGAAGGCAGCACGATCACGCTGATGGACAACGGCTGGTCTAAAAGCTCGCTGTCTCTTGGCGAGACCATCACTGTTCAAGGTTTTGCCGCGAGGGATGGAAGTAATCAAATTTCCGGAAAGTCCCTGATCGCGGCGAGCACCGGGAAACCAGTCTATATCGGAGCCAACGGGACCCCCAGGAAGCATGCTGTGGCATCGGGACCGACGCCCCGATGGCCCAGCGGACAACCACGGCTTGGGCCGCCGCCCGGACAGTCGGGATATTGGGGAAATCCCAGTCGGACAGCCCTGGTGCAGGACGGTGTCAATGTTGAAATGGACGCCTATGGCCTTCTAAAAAATATTGCCGATGTCGATAAAGTCGCCCCAATGCAAAAATGGGCTCGCGACCTCTACGAACTACGACAGCGGAATATGTTGAAGGACGACCCGATGTATCTCGGTTGTAAACCGCCGGGCGGGCCTCGACAGTTTGAACAACCTTACGGATTCCAGTTTGCAGAGGATCCGGATTTTCATCGAATTTTTGTACTCCTGGGCGGGGGCAACCGTAACGAACGAATCATTTATACGGACAACCGATTCCAGGTCGGACAAATCGATGGCGACGCGGACAACCCGTTGTACTACGGCCGCGGCGCCGCATTTTGGGTGGGTGATACGCTGGTTGAGGACCTGAAGGGATTCAACGAAAAATTCTGGTTCGACAACGGCGGCCTCCCTCATACCGAATATCTGCATCTGATCGAACGTTTCACGCGCGTGGACATGAAAACGATGAAATATGAAGTCACAATCGATGACCCAGGCGCATATACAAAGATGTGGAACAGCAGCTGGACGTTTGAATGGATCCCTGGCGAAGAAATGCCCTATTATCTATGCCAGGATAACCGTCCATAATTCTTGAATCGCAAAGGAGCAATTCCGATGAAACGAATAATGTTGGCCTCTCTGGCCTTGGTGTTGGGTTTGCTGACGGTGGCGCCGGTATTTGCCCATCATTCCTTCGCAGCGGAGTTTGATGCGAAGAAACCGATCGAACTGCGGGGATTTGTTTCGAAGATTGAATGGACGAATCCGCACGTTTGGTTCTACATCAACGTAAAAGATCCGGCCACCGGCAAGGTCACCAATTGGGGTTTTGAAATGGGACCGCCGCATGGTCTTCAGGGAAGCGGCTGGACTCGAACCACGATGCAGCTTGGCGACGAAGTGATCGTGGCCGGCACGCTCGCGAAGAATGGCAGCAACCGAGCCAACGCAAGAACAGTGACGTTGGCGAAAACGGGCCAGAAGATGGGCGCGGCTTCGAGCGAAGGCACCAACCCGTAAAGACGTTCGACAAAAAAGGAGAGTCATCGTGCGAAGCCGATCATGGAAGTACGTTTTCGCAGTCATGACAGCCGTCGTCTGTATGCTCGCGCTAACGGCGTTCGGTTTTAGTCAGGCTGCACCCGCAGCTCAAGGTGGTTTGAATTCGGGAGGCGGCGGACGCGCAGCCCGGCCACAGCCTCCATCAGCACCGGCGCCGCGTCGCGCCGATGGTCGCATTATCATTGGCGCCGTTCCGGGACAGGCGCCCGGCGGTTGGAGCGGCGGCGTCACAACGCTGCCGCAAGGCATGCTCGATCAGGTCCCGTTTCAGCCCTGGGCGAAGGCGGTCTACGATCAACGCCAGATTGACCAGTTCGAACCCCATACGCGTTGTAAGGCTTCTGGCGGAGCAAGACAGTTCGCCACGCCCTACGGAACAGAGTTCGTGGAAATCGCCGACCTCCAGCGCATTTACATTATGGATAACGGCGGGCCGCACTCGTTCCGGATCATCTACATGGACGGGCGGCAACATCCGAAGGATCTGGTTCCCACCAATTACGGTCACTCGATTGGACATTGGGAAGGGGACACGCTGGTTGTCGATACTGTCGGCTTCAATGAGAAGTTCTGGATAGATACGCGAGGGACGCCGCACACCGAGCAGCTTCACTACATCGAGCGTTTTACTCGCAAGGACATGAATAGCCTGGAGTACATTGCGACGATCGACGATCCGGGCGCGTACACACAAACCTGGACGACCAAGGCATTTACAATGCGCTGGCGACCCAATTCCGATCCGTTTGAGTACGTCTGCCAGGACAACAATCATGGTCCGGAGCTGATGCTCGGCAGTCAGGAAGAGGTCGATCGGACTCGGATATTTGTTCCGTAGTATTTGGAGGTAGGATGCGTTTGAAATTTGCGTATTCGTTTTTTCTCCTTGTGATTCTGGCGCTAACGGCGTCGGCAGTCGCTCAGGAAGGACATCCCTTGACCGGTACGTGGTATGGGGATTTTGGCGCCTCACCAACTCAGCGGAATGACCTGACGGTTGTTCTGACGTGGGACGGCAAGGCGACGCACGGGATAATTAATCCCGGCCCCGACGTCATCCAGGTTCGAGTCGCAACGCTCAATTCGTCGAACTGGACTGTTCATTTTGAAGCGGATGCCAAGAATAAGGCCGGCGGTGACGATCACTTCATTTTTGATGGCAAGATTGACAACGTCGTCGCTGGCAATCGCACGATCAGCGGCACCTGGAAGTGCGGTACGACGAACGGCACGTTCCGGCTTCGCCGCGATTAGTCACTGATTCTCGAGATTTCGGGACGCCAGGCAATTTCTGAACTACAAGAGATTGTTCGGCGTCCCTAGTTTTTTCTGGCCTCTCCTCCACTCCCTCCAGAATTCGATTGAGAAGGCAATACTCCTTCTAATAAACTGATTTAGTTAAGGTTTTCTTGATCTAGCATGCCTATGTTTCGACCCTCTTAACTGGAGAAACCATGCGCCCACTTTCATTATTTGTAGGTTCGGTCCTGGTCTTGAGTTTGGCAGCTTGCGGCCCCAGTAACGAGACGCCGCAGTTTCCGACGCTGCCAGGCGGCAGCGCAACTGGAGGCGGTTCTGCGCCGCCGGTGAACGCTACTGCAACGGTCAAAGGTAAGATCGCTTTCGAAGGCACGGCGCCGACGCCAGCCAAAATCCAAATGTCGGCAGATCCTTATTGCCAGCAGAATTCCAAGAATCCCGTGGCTGAAGACGTAAAGGTCAGCGACGGTGGGTTGGAGAACGTGATTATTTACATCAGTTCTGGTTTGAAAGAGACGAATTTTCCTACCCCGACGAATCCCGTAGAAATCAATCAAATCGATTGCCACTACGTGCCTCACGTTTTCACCATGCAGATCGGTCAACCGCTGAAAATCAAAAACAGCGACGCCACACTGCACAACATTCATGCGTTTTCTGAAAAGAACACGCCTTTCAATATCGGACAGCCGGTACAGAACATGGAAAGCACCCAAAAGTTCACCGCCGAAGAAATGCCGCTGCCAATTCGATGCGACGTGCACAAGTGGATGGGCGCGTTCGTCGGCGTGTTCCATCATCCGTTTTCTACGGTCTCGAAAGCGGGCGGCGCCTATGAACTGAAGCTGCCTGCCGGCCAATACGAAATCACGGCGTGGCACGAGAAGTACGGAAAGCAAACGCAGATGGTGAATGTCGCCGACAACGGTTCCGTAGATCTGAACTTCACGTTCAAACCGACGACTGGCGACTAAATGACGCGTAAGGCTCGTACAGCGAGCGCGCTCTATGAAGAGAGCGACATCCAGGAATTCCTGCGTCTCGCTCTCTTCACCGCCCATTCTGCACACCCCTCGATGTGGTACACACTCAAAATCGTCTCGAGCTGCAAACGCGTGTTGGTTGATTCACGGGAAGGCGCATGGCAGTAGGCGAACTTGATCTATCAAACCGCAGGGCGCGCGCGGCGGACTTCCTCGAACTAACAAAGCCGAGCATCACATTTCTTGTTCTGGTCACGACTCTTGTTGGCTTCTACATGGGGTCGCGCGATGGCGTGAACTTCGTACTCCTGCTGCACACGATCGTATGGACGGCGTTGGTTGCGGCAGGCGCAAGCGCCCTGAATCAATACTTTGAGCGCGACCTTGACGCGCGCATGCTGCGAACCAAAATGCGGCCTTTACCTGATGGCCGCTTGCTTCCAAACGAAGCCCTCGCCTTTGCAGTCGCGATTTCCGTGACAGGGATTGTCGCTCTGGCTGTTTTCGTCAATCTGCTCACGGCGGCGCTCGGCGCACTCACACTCGCGGCTTATATCTTTGTGTACACGCCGCTGAAAACGCGCACGACTCTCTGTACCGTGATCGGCGCATTTCCCGGAGCCATGCCTCCATTGATGGGTTGGGCGGCGGCACGGGGAGAACTTGACGCGGTTGCTATTACTCTGTTTGCAATCTTGTTTCTATGGCAGATGCCGCATTTCTTCGCAATCGCGTGGATCTTTACGGAAGATTATTCGCGCGGCGGGTTCGTGGTACACACGAGCGGCGTTCGCACGGCGCGGCACATCGTCGCTTATTGCTGCGCACTGATTCCCGTGAGCGTACTGCCCTCGCTGTTTGGGGCTACGGGCCGAACCTATCTACTCGGTGCGATACTGTTGGGCTTCGTCTATTTGGGATATGGCATCGCAGTCGCATTCTTTCGTTCGAACACACACGCTTTGCGCCTTCTCCGAATCTCCGTTGTCTATTTGCCAGCATTGCTCGTACTCATGATGCTGGACAAAATTTGACATGAGTTCTGAAACCGCCGTTCAGGCGCTGAACATCACGCACAAATACGGCGAACGCACCGCTCTTTCCGATGTCGCGTTCGAAGTAAAACGAGGCGAGATATTCGGCCTGCTGGGACCGAATGGCGGCGGCAAGACCACGCTATTTAAAATTCTATCGACAGCGTTTCCTCCCGGCGGGGGCTCAGCCAAGATTTTTGGATTTGATGTCCGCGCGCAAGCCGACCAGGTGCGTCGCATCATCGGGGTCGTTTTCCAGAATCCCAGTTTGGACAAGAAGCTGACTGTCCTCGAAAATCTTCTCTACCACGGACAGCTCTACTCGATCACGGGCGCAACCCTTAAGGATCGCGTCCAGGAAATGATGAATCGCTTGATGGTGTCCGATCGTGCGAACAATCTGGTCGAAACGCTCTCTGGAGGGCTGGCGCGCCGCGTCGAATTAGCAAAAGGACTCTTACATCATCCCCAACTGCTGATTTTGGATGAACCTTCCGTCGGTCTCGATCCAGGAGCCCGACGCGACCTCTGGCTTTATCTGGAACGACTACGGGAAAAAGAAGGCGTGACCATTCTCGTCACGACGCATTTAATTGATGAAGCCGACCGATGCGATCGAGTTTTAATTCTCAACGAAGGCAAGATCGTGGCTCTCGGGACCCCTGAGGTCTTGAAAAGAGAGATCGGTGGCGATGTCATTTCCATTGCCGCGAAGGATCCGGAACAACTTGGTAAGCGCATTCAAGAGAAGTTCGGTTTGAAATCCACGGTTCTGAATGGCAAGTTGCGCATTGAAAAGCAGCAGGGCCATGCATTCATCGCGCAGGTTGTGGATAGTTTTTCTGACATGATTGAAGCGGTGAGTTTGTCAAAACCGACGCTTGAGGATGTGTTCATCGCGCGCACGGGTCATCGCTTCTGGGAGGAAGAGTGAGCAACGACTTCTTCAATGGCGCAAGCGTTCTCTGGAGACGGGAAATGGTGCGCTTCTTCCGTCAACGCAGCCGGATCGTTGGAGCGCTCGGAACTCCGCTCATCTTCTGGTTGCTAATCGGGTCGGGAGTGGGTAGTTCATTCGCGGCGCGAACTGCAGTCGGAGATATGGGGTATCTGGAATATTTTTTCCCGGGTACGGTTTTATTGGTCCTTCTGTTCACCTCAATCTTTTCGACGATCTCCATTATCGAAGACCGCAAAGAGGGTTTCCTTCAGGCTGTTCTCGTTGCTCCAATTCCACGGTCGGCCTTTGTTTTTGGAAAGCTGATGGGAGGCACGTCACTCGCGGTAATTCAGGGCGTACTGTTCATGCTGCTCGCGCCATTCGTGGGGATCTCGGTTCGCGCGATTCCACCAGCGCTGGGAATACTCGCCCTGGTGTCGTTCGGCCTGACGGCTCTCGGTTATATCATCGCGTGGAAGATGGATTCGACTCAGGGGTTTCACGCAATCATGAATTTGCTGCTGATCCCGATGTGGCTTTTGTCGGGCTCTGTATTCCCTGCGTCCGGCGCGCCGCCCTGGTTAAGGGCCGTCATCCTGGTAAACCCCGTTACGTACGGACTGGCTGCGGTCCGCTGGGCGATTTACGGATTCGTGGCCGCCTCCGCAATGAATCTGCCGCCGTTTTCTTTGTCGATGGCCGTGTCGGTGAGTTTTGCGATTGTCGTATTTTTGGTCGCGATCGCCATCACGAGAAGGCCGACGTGATTCGCAGTTCAGTTCGCTTCCTCCCCCTCTGCTTGATTCTTTTCGCCGGTTGCGCCAAAGAACCGGAATTATCGAAATATGGTCAGTCGCCGCAATTCTCTCTGACCGAACGTTCGTCTCGGACGGTCGAGAGCAAAGAGCTACAGGGCAATATTTGGGTGGCGGATTTTATTTTTACGCGCTGCGGTGGCACGTGCCCTCTCATGACCGCGCAGATGCGCAAACTGCAGGATCAACTCCCAACAGAGATCCGACTGGTTTCATTCTCCGTCGATCCCACGTATGACACGCCGCCGGTTCTCTCCGAATACGCGAACCAGCATGGGGCCGACCCGAATCGATGGTGGTTCCTCACCGGGCAGCGGGATGAAATGTATCGAATATCCAAAGATGGCTTTAAGCTCGCCGTGGACGACACACAAGGGACGCCGAGTGAGCCCATCACTCATAGCACCCGATTCGCGCTTGTGGACCGCGCCGGAACGATCCGCGGTTATTACGGCATGGAAGACGAAGGCGCGATGTCACGGCTGATTGAAGACGCCAAGAAGCTTCTTTGAGCGCCATGTCTATCACCGATCTCTCAACGCTGAACGCGTTTCTGAATTTCACGGCCGCCGTTCTCATCGGCGCGGGTTTGTATTTCATAAAAAGGAAGGACATCCGATCACACAAGTTGTGCATGCTTGCGGCGCTCGGGGTGTCCGCCTTGTTCTTGATCTCCTACGTGATTTATCACGCGAATGTCGGATCGGTCCCGTTCCAGCAGCAAGGATGGATCCGGCCGGTGTATTTTTTTATTCTGATCACGCATGTGACGCTTGCGGTTGTGGTATTGCCCATGGTTCTGCGAACGGCATTTCTTGGACTACGAAGTCGATTCCGAGAACATGTACGAATCGCCCGATGGACGTTTCCAATTTGGATGTACGTCTCCATAACCGGAGTCATTGTGTATCTCATGCTGTACGAGATGTAACGATGAAGGAAGTTGCGCTTCAATGGGTCGTTCACCACGGTTATACGGGAATATTCTCATTGTTGGTTCTCGGGATCGTGGGACTTCCTATACCGGATGAGTGGCTGCTTACGGCGGCCGGCTATTTTGTCTTCAATCACACGTTCCGCTTCTTACCGACGCTGATGGCCGCATTTCTCGGCAGTATTTGCGGCATCACATTGAGCTACCTCCTTGGCCGGACGTTTGGGACATATCTGCTGGTTCGATATGGGGCCAGGTTTCGCGTTGGACATGACGACGTGGAACGCGTTCACAATTGGTTCAGAGGAATCGGTCACTGGACGTTGACCTTCGGTTACTTTGTTCCTGGAGTCCGACACTTGACGGCCTACGTTGCAGGGGCTAGCGAGGTTGAGCTTCCGATTTTTGTGTTTTTCGCCTATGTGGGAGGATTCATCTGGTCGCTGACATTCATCGCGGCAGGATATCTTCTCGGAGAAGAGTCTCGCGCGGTGTCGGAGCTTATCCATAATGTCAGCCTGGTAGTCGCCCTGATCGTGGCGTGCGTGGCTGTAACCTATGTGGTGGTCCGAAGACAAAGAGGCGTGTGACTAAAGCCGGAGCTGCTCCGCCCCGCACCGGCCGCTCGGCCGTGTTCGTGGCGGCGGGAATTTTCTTAAGCAGACTGGCGGGTTTGGCGCGGCAGCGCTTTTTCGGCTACTACTTCGGGCTTCAGTCCGACGCCGCAGATGCGTTTACTCAAGCGTTTCGCATTCCCAACTTCCTTCAAAATCTGTTCGGCGAAGGCGCCTTGTCCGCCTCGTTTATCCCAGTTTACGCATCGCTTGTCGCCCGCGGCGAGCGGCGCGAGGCGGACCGAGTCGCGGGCGTTATCATCTCTCTGCTCACGGTAGTCGTTTCGATTATCGTTCTGCTTGGCGTCTTCGCAACCCCGTTCCTGATATACGCAATCGCGCCGGGATTCACCGGAGCAAAGCGGGATCTCACAATTCAGATTGTTCGCGTGCTGTTTCCAGGCGCCGGCCTGCTTGTCCTCTCCGCCTGGTGTCTGGGGGTCCTGAACAGCCATCATCGGTTTCTGCTCTCTTACACAGCGCCCGTCATGTGGAACGTCGCGATGATCGCAACGCTGGTCATATTTGGCCGTTCCGAGCTTCCTCGGTTGGCCGTTATCCTGGCGTGGGGATCGGTGGTTGGCAGCGCATTGCAATTCACGGTGCAAATCCCAATTGTTCTCCGCGTCGCTCCAAACCTGCGATTCGCGCTAGACACAGCTTCGGATCACGTGCGCACCGTGATCCGAAACTTTGGCCCGGTTTTTGTCAGTCGGGGAGTCGTACAGATCAGCGCGTATATCGACGCTCTCCTGGCAAGCCTTTTACCGACGGGCGCCGTGACCGGCATCGCCAACGCGCAGCTTCTGTATACGCTGCCAATCAGTCTGTTTGGCGTGTCTGTATCGGCAGCGGAGCTTCCAGCAATGGCCGGCGTTGCCGGGGCCGATCCAAAGGCTCTAGAAGCCGTCAGACGTCGGCTGGATGCCGGGCTAAGGCAAATTGCGTTCTTTGTTGTGCCTTCCGCCATGGCATTCCTGGCGCTCGGGGACGTGGTCGCCGGCGGTCTCTTGCAAACCGGCGCCTTTCGTCGACAGGACGCCGTCTATGTTTGGGCGATTCTGGCGGGATCCGGCGTGGGTTTGCTCGCATCGACATTGGGCCGGTTGTATTCGTCGACGTATTACGCTTTACGCGATACCCGCACGCCTTTGCGCTATGCGCTCGTGCGCGTGGCGCTAACCACAGTTTTAGGCTATATCTTCGCGATTCCATTACCTCGATGGCTGGGCATTCCTCAGGTCTGGGGCGCCGCAGGACTTACGGCGTCCGCAGGCATTGCGGGATGGGTAGAAATGCTGATGCTCCGGCGAACCCTGAACGGCCGAATCGGCAAAACGGGGCTGGAATTTGGCTATATCAGCCGGCTGTGGATTGGGGCAGCCGTAGCCGCCGCCATCGCCTGGGGCGCGAAACTGTCGGCGCCTCCCCTGCACCCTGTCCTACTGGCACTCCTTGTTCTCATCCCGTACGGAGTCGCGTTCTTTGGCATCGCGTTCGCCTTCCGATTGCCCGAGGCATCGTCAGCGCTTGGCCGTATTTGGACCCGGCGCTAGATCCATTGACGCTCAGCTGATTTTCGTGATCGAATTCCCGGAAGCAGGAGGAGAACGATGATGGGTCCTTTGAAGACAACTTTAGGTTTGCTCATGATCGCCGCCTTGATTTGCGGCGGTGCGATTTCCGCATCCGCGCAAGCAGTGACGCCGGCCAAAGCGACCGGCCCAATCGCATCCGATAAAGACAACTACGCATTCCTGTCCGCTAACAGAGTGCAGGCCGTCGTTGACCTGCAAAAACTCGGTTACGTCGAAGAAGAGTTCATCATCAGCGGGAATGCGAACGTTTATGACTGGGCGGCAGACGGCGTCAAAGTGAAAACACCGAATGCACCCTACGCAACTCGCATTTTGATTCGACGTCCGGCAAATGCAGGAAAATTTAGCGGCAATGTGATTGTCGAGCCCCTCGAAAACACGCGGTCCTTTGATTGGGCCTTCCTCTGGTCGACGTCGAACGAATACTTCACGCAACATGGCGACGCCTGGGTCGGCGTGACGCACAATCCGCAAGCCATCGACGCATTGAAGAAGTTCAATCCCAAGCGCTACGCGAACTTGTCCATGGCCAACCCAACTCCGGATGAAGCCTGCGGACCGACTCAAACCAAGTCGCCAACCGAAGTTGGTTTGCAATTCGATATGTACAGCCAACTGGGCGCACTTCTGAAAAGCGCGTCCGGTCCTATGCCAGGCTTCAAAGTTGAAAACATCTACATGTCGTCACATACCGGCGAGATGGTGACCTATATGAACGCGCTCCACTCCAGCGCGAAGCTCGCCGACGGGAAGACCGTCTACGATGGTTACCTGATCAAAGGTCCACAAGGTCCCATCGCCATCAGCCGGTGCAGTGGGCCCGTCCCGCCAGCCGACCCTCGCGCACTCGTGAAAAGCGTTGGCGTGCCGGTGATTCGCGTGGTGGCGGAAGGCGATGTCATCGCGGGGTTGCCCTTCCGGCGTCCCGACAGCGATGTCGCGGCAGATCGTTACCGGCTCTATGAAGTCGCCGCAGCGCCCCACATGGACATCCGATACTACCAGCACATGCCGGCGATCGACGACCAGACCAAAACGGGGCAACCGGCGTTTTCCGGCAACTGGCCTTTCGCTTATAACTGTGATCGCAATATCGGCGGACTCCTCGATTTGCCGGTGTTTCAGGTCACTCTCAATGCTGCTTTCTACCACCTCGATCAATGGGTGCGAAAAGGAACGGCGCCCCCTCGCGCTGAGCGGATGCAGTTGAAGGATCCCGATACTCCGAAGGCCACGATTGCGACCGACCCAAATGGAAATGGATTAGGCGGCGTCCGTAGTCCTTACGTCGATGTGCCCACGGCAACATACTTCGTTCACACTCCGGGACAAGCGGTGTGCAACAATCTCGGCTACAAAATGGCTTTCGATTGGACAAAGTTGGAGAGTCTGTATGGTTCATCAAAGAACTTCAACACGAAGGTCAATCAGAAGGTGGATCAGTTGGTGAAGGACGGCTGGATCCTCGATGCCGACGCCAAGCGTATTAAATCTGAATTGATTCCGGCGGCCGGCAAGCCGGGCAGCAATTAGGGAAACTAGGGGAATTTCGGGGACGCACACCTAATTTATTGGGTGCAAGAAATTAGGTGTGCGTCCCCGAAATTCCCCTTCACTCGAATCTATGAATCTCTGGCAGCGTTTAATTCAACAACCGCAGCGGATCTGGCTGAGACGAGCACTGTTTCAGATTCACCTCTGGACCGGAATTGCCGTCGGTCTCTACATTGTGGTGATCTGCGTCACCGGCAGTGTTGTGGTGTTCCGGAACGAATTAAATAACAAGCTCACGGTCAAACCTGCCAGCGTTCCAGTTCAAGGAACGAAGTTAAGCGACGAAGAACTCACTGCGGTCGCGCAGCGTCTCTACCCTGGATTTACTGTCACCAACGTTTTCAGAAACCGCAGACCGGAACAGGCAACAGAAGTATGGATGGACCGGGACGGCGAAAAGAAGCAGCGTAGCTTCGACCCATATACGGGTCAGGATCTCGGTAATGCCATACCACCCGGTCTGCGCCTCATGTCGTGGATGGTTGACCTGCACGACAATCTTCTGGCAGGTGACACCGGGCGATTCGTCAACGGCATTGGTGGAATTGTCCTGACGGCGCTTTGCGTGACGGGAGCGGTGATCTGGTGGCCAGGAATCAAAAACTGGCGGCGCAGCCTAGCCATACATCGAAATGTCGGTTGGAAGCGTTTCAATTGGGATCTACATAGCGCAATGGGGTTTTGGTCCTTCGCATTCGTTTTCATCTGGGGAGTTTCCGGCATCTATCTCTCGCTGCCAAATCCCTTTAATCTGCTTGTCGATTTCCTTCAGCCACTTCAGGAAGACAATCCTCAGCCGCGATTCGGAGACGACGTTCTGCTTTGGTTGGGTCGCCTGCATTTCGGCAGGTTCTGGGGCACGCCCATGAAAATCACATGGGTAGTTCTTGGATTGATCCCGCCAATTTTGTTCATCACTGGAGCGATCATGTGGTGGAACCGCGTACTGCGTCCTCTGTTCAGGCCACAAACACAGACTGCCGCCGCTGGAGAAGAGCAGCTCACGCAATCGTAATTTAGTGAAAGTAGGCTCTAAGGGTTTTGAGGAACTTTAACGCCAGGCTGTTCGGCCGCGGGATTTTGCGTGGCGGCGGCGAGGTTTTGTTTCGCGTCAATATAGCCCGGGTTGACTTCGAGAGCTTGTTCAAAATGAGTCCTGGCTTCAGATAACTTGCCCTGGCCAACCAGAAGCATCCCTAAACTGTTGTGGGCGAGATAGTGAGTGGGATCTAATCGGAGCACGGCCTGAAATTGCTCCTCCGCCGCGGCCCGCTCATTTTGCTGAGACAGGATCATGCCCAATTGATAGTGGGCGTCAGCAAAATCAGGATCCGCCTGAATCGCAGCTTGATGGTGCTCCCTGGCGCCCTTCAAGTCTCCGAGCTTTGCGAGCACGGTCCCCAGATTGTTCTGCGCCAATGCGTAGTCAGGGGCGATTTGAACCGCACGTTCGAGATGAGACCTGGCATTCCGCACATCGCCTTGTTCATCGAGCACAATGCCCAAATTGTTATGCACTTCAGCGTTTCTCGGATCGATCTTAAGCGCTTCTTCAAGCTGTGCCTGAGCGGCGCGATAGTCCCCCTGATCTCCTCGAATCACTCCCAGTGAAATATGGGCGGCGAGCAGATCTGGCGCGAATTTCAAGGCTCGCTCCAACTGCTCGCTGGCTTCCCGCAGGCGCCCATGGTCCTGCAGTTCCTTGCCGAATTGAAAGAGCGCACTCGGGGAATCTGGAAACGTTTGAGCAACGAGCTCGTAGACTTGAAGGGGGCTTCCCGCTTTCCCTCGAGATTCCATAACAAAAAACAGACCTGCCGGAACCGCGAATAACAGCCACAATGCAGCGTGACGAACCCAGCCGTGATTCAATGAAACAACGCCGCCCTCTGATGACGAGCGGAGGCCAAAGGCATGTCGAGTATCGCGCTCGCGAATCTTCCAGATAAAGCCATCCAGGTAATAATGCAGCAGCGCTGTTGTTGTCACTAAAGCAACCGCGAGGCGAACTGCGGTGGGGTTTTCGAAGAGATGCGAGGCGTGCGTCAACGAACCGAACGCAAGACACAAAACGATGTATGCAGCGGCAAGTATGGCGCGCGGACGAAACAAGAATCGAATGAACGGCCCCGCGTCCGATGATTTCTGCGCGCGTTGCAAATTGAAAAACCACACGATCGCAAGGTATTGGATGTCATGCCACGATTCGAACATGACGAGACCCATCAGCGGCCGCTCAAGGACAGACACTGTGTAAGTCAGATATGCAAACGTTACGAGGAGGAACAAAATCTTCAGCAGATTAGGGCCTCCTCCACCGCGGATAGTTCGTGCAGTCCAAAACACATAGATCGCGGTCGCCGCAATCGTGAGCCCGACCCACATGCGCACGAACCAAACAAAACCGCCTAGGGCGAGGACCGGCCCGCCGCTTTCATAGAATCTGGTGAGATAGCTCGGAAGATCGTTATTTAGAACGAAGACGGCCATGCCGAACCAGAGAAGACAGATCGTCTGGTCGAGCCATGCGGGCGTTCTGCCCGCGGCCGCCGCTTTGGCGTCATAAATTCTCGCGAATCCATAAACCTGCATCGCCCAATGCCACGCGCCCCACATGAGGGCGAGCAGGACAACAATGTGGATGTTGAGATATGCAAAGCCGAGAGTGACGCCGCCTAAAAAAATGGGGGCCACGATCAGCCGCAGGCGAAAGCGGTGAAACAGACTTCTGTCGCCGTATGCTCGCAGTATTCCCGGAAGGTAATGAGCCATGGCCAGGGCGAGGCCGAAGGCGAGCAGTCCACCGATCCAACCACCGCTGCGGGAAGCGGAAAACGTCAGAAGGATCAGCAGAGGAGTGAAGAGAACGAAAAGCGCGTCTTCTGCAGGGCCAAATATGAAGAAAGGGGACAGATTCCGAATTTTAGACTTCAAATTCGGAATCTGCCCCCACATGGTTACAACTTCTGAGACCTGTTAGAAGTTAAGTCTGGCGTTCACGGTGAACCTTCTGGCGCTGCCATTGACTGCCGTGATGCGGCCAAACGTCCCGCTGGTGTTGATGTTCAAGCTCGGGTTCGCAAAATTGGGGTGGTTCAGAATATTGACCACGTCCAAACGGAACTCGAGCAGTTTGGTTTCGCTCATCTTGACGCGCTTAATCAAATTGGCGTCAAAATTGAACGCCGCCGGACCTTCCAGTGTATTGCGGCCCAGACTTCCAACCTGGCCAGGACCCGGGTTTACCAGGACCGGGTTGTTGTTGGCGTCAAAAATCGCGAGGTTGCTGTACGACGTATCCAGGCTGTTTGCGGTGGAAACGCCGGCCTTGGCGGGATCTGGCGCCTGAGTGTATCCAGACAAGAACGTGATGCCGTTGCTTACGTAGGTGACCTTTCCTTTTGCCGGAAATGCTCCAACTGCCATCGGTGTTGAGGCCGATGTTGTTTGCCAGATCGAGGAAATCGGCGCGGTAATGGTCAGAGGAGCGCCCGAGGTGTAGCCCAGAACGCCGCCCAGCTGCCATTGTTCAGTCAACCGTTGTACCCAACCTGTCGCATTAGCAAGCAGAGCATGGTTTGGCCCAAAAGGCAGCTCGTACGTCGCGTTCGACGTGAACGAGTGCGTACGATCGTAGCCAGCTCGGGCCTTTTCCAGATTGATGTTGTTCGGATCGCGATAGGCAACCGTGCCGTCGCCGTCGGACAAATCAATCGTCTTGCTCCACGTGTACGTCGATTGCGTTTGAACGCCATGAGAGAGGCGTTGCGTCGCCGTCAACTGCAACGAATGGTAAGTGGAAGCAGCGGGGTTGTTGTAATACGTGACTGAGGCAAACTGCGGATTGCTGACGAAGAAGTTTTGCGGAAAACCATTCGTCGTGTACAAGCCGCCGCCTTTTCCGGTCGTCGACGCATTGGTGTTGAGATAGTTCGCCAGAGCGCCAATATTTCCGTTGGCGATGAAGGCTCGCGTCGTCGTGTTCTTGCGCAACGCCGACGATCCAGTTTCTGTGGTTCCGTTAACCGCCGTAGCGCCGCCGCCGATGTTGATGCCATTCAGCAACGCCGTGAAGTACGGAGCATCGCCCCCAGCCCGCGTGATATTGAAGGCTTGAAGCATCGTCTGCCCGCCAGCCACGGAATTGATGTTCACAATGTTCGTGTTGATGGCGCCAATCAGCTTCGTCGCCTTGCTCCCGACGTACGCGGCATTCACCGTCAATGAATTTGTGACCTGTCGCTGAACCTCAAAATTGAAGTTCTGGACGTAAGGCGTCACGCGGTCGGTTGCGTACACGCTCATGTTGTCCGTACGCTGCCCGTCGATAGGAGGCGGGCTGAGCACGCCGAACTGCTGTGGGATCGGCAATGAGATGTTTGCCATATTGGTATAGGTCGTGGGATTGAAGGTGATCCCATTGCCGCCGTTGAGTTCGACCGCTCCCGGGCTCGATCCTGCGATCGAGTCGAGAATGCCATTGGCTGACTTCAAAGCGCCGCCGGTATACGCCCACCCGTACCCCATACGAAGGATGGTTTTGTCCTTTCCTAGCCACGGGAGGGTGTATGCCAAACCGATGGAAGGAGCGAAATTGTTGTAATCATCGTTGTAGAGTTTGAGGTCCGGATGCGGGGAATTCTTTCCGACGAATTGAGAGACCGTAAGAGCGCCGCAGCTGATTCCGCAAGCTCCCTTTTCGTTTCCAGCGGTCGGCTGTGCGGCTCGACCTTTGCCTTCAAACGGAATGCCGAAATACTCCCAGTGGAGCCCGATGTTGAAGGTCAACGCAGAGCTGAATTTCCAATCGTCCTTAATGAATCCGCTGAATTCGTTCGATCTCCAGTCCCGATCGTGCATGACGTAACCGTCTTTGAAGCCCTGGAAGGCCGGAGACGTCGGCGTCGCCAGATCAAAACCTTCGCGGATGCTCGCGATGGAGCCGGCAAGATCCGTCAGCATGTTGCGGGCGTTCGTCAGCGTGTTTGCGCTGGCGCCCGGAGCGGCCGTCGTATCAATTCCGGTTACGGATAAGGATGCCGGCGCGCCAAAAACCGCCTGAGGCGTCATGTTGTTATCGTTCCATCCGTTCGTTCGGTCGCGCCGGAATTCACCTCCGGCCTTTAGCGCATGCTTCCCGATGGTCCAACTTAAAGTATCCGCATACTGCCAGAGCGGGCTCTGGGAACTGCGGGTCGAACCAAATCCAGCGCTCCAGTTCATGAAAGCATTGCTTCCGATGAATGACGTGCTGAGCTGGAACGGAATGCCATTGTTCCTCGGAAGAAGTTTGTTGGCTTCGACGCCGTCTCCAGTTGGACTACCAGTTCCGTCAAGATTTCTTCCGGCCCAGAACGGGGCCTGACTCGCAATCGCCGATCGTCGCAATCCCACGCGCGCTTCGTTCACCATGTTTGAAGACAATGTGGAGACGAAGGAAACGGTGTAAATGCGAGGCCACTTGCTATGAGCCCCATCAAATCCGTTCGGTACGGATCGGAGACCCGCTTGACTACTGTGATCGATCGAACGTTCGATCGTCATCACGTAGCTCAGCTTGTTGTTGGAGTTGAAATTGTGGTCGAGTCGAACGTTGACCTGATCGCGATTGTTTTGATCGTTGGAGTTTCCGTCTGCGACGTCCGTCCCGTAGATGCGACGCGTCCAGCGATAACCCGCTGTGTTCAAGCCATCTCCAACCGTGTAGTCGTTGGGCATCGGCATGATGTCCACAAGCGTGCTCTTCACGAATCCCGTCGGATCGTAGCCGGGCCGCAACGGATCTTTGCCGAAGATGCTGAACTGGGACGGCGTCGTCGGAACGCCGTTGAGAACAGGCACGCCATTCACATCAACAGTTGGTTTCGCGCCGGTCGTGTTCTGGTTATCCACGCCAGGGAAGTACCGGAAGATGCCTTGGCGCGCGGTTGGGGTCAGAACAGTGCCAACGACGTTCTGCTTAAGGACATCGCGCTGCTCTTCAACGAGGAAGAAGAAGAATGTCTTGTTCTTCTTGATCGGTCCGCCGAGGCGGAAAGCGAACTGGTTGCGGTTTTCCCAATCCGGTTTAACTCGATTGAAGTTGTTGAACCAGCTATTCGCATCAAGCGCGGAATTGCGGTTCGTCCATACTGCGGAGCCACGAAAATCGTTCGTTCCAGAGCGGGTAACCATCTGCACCTGACCGGAGCCGCGGCCATTCTCAGCGTCCACGGTCGCCGTGATGACGCGAACTTCTTCCACGAGATCTGGACTCGTGTATGTTTGGGAGAACTCACCATGGGTGTACCGGCCATCAGTCGTCACGAAGCCATCACGAGTGACGTTCACTGAACTGATTCGACCGCCTGCAAAGTTGCCATAGATTCCGCCGTCGTCGCCCTGCGGGCCCGTTCCTGCTGTGGTCGAAATCAAGGCCTGAATGTTGCGGCTGCCCAATGGCAGATCGGTAATCTTGGATTCAGGAAGCACCGTTCCGACCGACGAAGAAGTCGTCGCGATTGCAGCCTCTGCAGCAATTGAAACTTCTACGGTCTGAGAAACCGTGCTCACTTGCAGGGTGAAATTCAATCGGGCCTGTTGCCCTAGGCCTAACGACACGTTGTTGGCAACTTGCGTCTGAAAACCAGGTAGCTCCGCAGTGACTTTATAAGTGCCGGGCTGCAGACTCGCGTGCTGATACGCCCCGGATTCGTTCGTCAGCACTGAATTGACGATGCCTGTTCCATTATTCGTTGCAGTCACCGTTACACCGGGAATCAACGCACCAGTTGCATCCGAAACGGTACCGCCTAACGTTGCGTTAGTCGTTTGTCCAAATATGTGAGTCGATAGAGCGGCGCACACGAACAGCACCACCCCCATCGCAAGAAATCTCTTCATGCCAAGGCCCCCTTTTATTTTCGCGATTTCGTCGTTGGTCCTTTGAGAAACGCGGCGACAGTATATTGGTAACAGTACGTAGGTACAACCATTTAGCGATTCGGGATGCCAGAAGAATTGCTGGGGACGATCGGAGATGAGGAAACCGACTGGCCTGCACAACGCAAAGCGTTTGGCTGAAACTTAAACTGCTATTCGTCGTGCAAGCCGTGCGATTGAGAAGCGGTGTGGATGTCGATGAGTGTTCCGATTAGTTCAGACCGCCGACAGGGCCGAGATAAGCCATCAAACGACCTGCCGTAACGGCTCCCGCCCAACAAACGAGCGATGCGATCGCCAAAAATCGTGCCGTGCTCGTCGCCGGACGCTTGTCCACGAGAGGGTCGCGAAATACCGCCGTACGCATGACCTTTAAATTCAGAACGGCGAGAAATACAAAGAGCATCTTGATGTAAAAAACCGGATTTACAAACTTTGTTGTGGCATCTGCAATGAGCAGGAGCGATCCCGAAAACAGATTGATGAAGAACCCGGCCCACATATACGGATATAGCTTTTCGAGGGGCGAGATGGGCATCTCTCGGCCGATACCGACGATTCGAAGGTCGATAGCCGAACTCAGTCCCGCAACCATTGACATACCCAAGGTGTGCATAAAGAGAATTGTGGGGTACGCCCACAATGAACTGGATTCGCGCACCCATATCGCGAGCGAAGTCTGTTCAAGCCAAACCAGAAGATCCATTTTTTAATTCCTTAAATGATGTATTAGGTCCCGCCCGTCGCTCACGATTTGAACTCCTGCAGCGGGCGAATGACGCGGGTCTCCGCATGACACTGCTTATTCTCTTGATGATAGCAACAGCGAGCCAGAACCGTAACATAGCCCGACTGAGAGGGTCAAGGAGCCTCGCGTGTTTCAGGCGGCCTCTCGCATGGTAGACTTTGGCTCCCCGTATGAAAGCGAAGAGCCCTCAAACGCCACGAGGCGATCCCGCCGCTATAGAGCCGGGCAGGGAAGACGCTAAGGCTCAGGCATGGCATCCCCTCACGCTGATCGCGTTCCGATTTTCGTTCATCTATTTCGGGGTTTATTCGCTCGTTTCGCACATTCTCGTCTACCTGTTCGTACCGCCGGGAACGCTGCCAGGACAAGGTCTGGGGACGCTGGGTCCGCTATTCGACCTCACTTCCTGGACTGCAGCGCACGTTTTCGGCATGACCGGCCCCCTCGTTTATACGGGCAACAGCCGCGACACGAACTTTTTCTGGGTGCAACTGTTTCTGGTTCTCGTCGCAGCCGTGATCGGGACCTCCGCATGGTCTTTAATCGACCGGAGACGTGAAAACGCCGTTTTACATAAGTGGTTTCGCGTCTTCCTGCGCTTTGCGGTTGCGGCGCAAATGATCTACTTCGGCATGGTCAAGGTGATCCCGACGCAGTTTCCGGCCCCGTCCCTGGTTACCTTAGTCGCGCCCGTAGGAAATCTGTCGCTGCAGGGATTCTTGTGGACATCGATCGGCGTTTCGACGCCCTACCAAATCTTTACGGGCATCGTTGAGGTGGTTGGGGGTCTCCTGCTATTGACTCCACGGACGACATTGCTTGGAGCGACGATCTGCCTCGCCAGCATGTTGCAGGTCTTCATTCTAAATATGACATACGACGTGGGCGTGAAAATTCTGTCCTTTCAGCTCGCATTGATGTCGCTATTTTTAATGGCGCCCGATTTCATTCGTCTGGCGAACGTGTTCGTCCTCGACCGATCCACGGTTCCCTCTCACGAAGCTCCATTATTCCAGAGTCGCCGAGCCAATCGCATTGCGCTAGCGTTACAGATCGCGTTCGGCCTTTATTTACTGGGAATCTATACCGAAGTCAGTCGGACGTTTTGGTACGACGAAGGCGGAGGTGGAAGCGTCAAGTCGGCGCTATACGGTATCTGGAACATTGAAGAACTCGCGATCGATGGAGACGTGCATCCCGCCGATCTCAACGATTACGATCGACGTTGGCGTCGCGTTATCTTCGATGCTCCACGGTGGATTTTCTTTCAGCGGACCGACGATTCATTCATGCGGTATGGGGCAACGATCAACACGCAGCAGAACACGCTTGAAATGACGAAGGGCCACAGCCGAACCTGGCGCTCGAACTTTACGTTCCAGCAGCCAGATCCCGACCGGCTGGTCCTCGACGGCGAAATGGACGGACATCACATTAACGCGAAACTTGGGCGCGTGGACTTCGACACGTTTCGATTACTCAACAGCCCATTTCGCTGGGTCCGCCCCCCGGACCCAGACCGCGAATAGGCTAGCGTTTCTCGTATACAGCGGTGTTTGTTACGGTTTGCCCCTGCGGATTGGAAACAGGCGTCGTCGCAGTCATGGCCGCCCCGTCTGATGAGATAACGATCTGCGTGTTCGTCGTCACGCGGCCGTCAAGTTTGGCGACGATTCCATACGTACGCGAGTCGATGCGGCGATACGCATTTGTGATCACCTCATCGACGCCGGCGAGCGGATAGTCTTGTCCGTCAAGTCGTCCCGTCCATTCCCAGTGAGTGACGCCGCCCCGCCAGCCAACCATGTCGTAAATGACTCGAACGCCGTCTTGCCAGGGAACGATCTTGCAGGTCACCGTTTTATATGTTGGAGGACCGGACAGGAACGAGGACTTACTGAGATTCAGTCGCCACGTGCCAAGAAGTGGGTTGGATTCCTGGGCTAGCGCTGCGCTAGTGAATGTGAGGAGCAGCGTTGTGGAGAAAAAAAAAGCACAGACAAACCGGACAGCGCCGGAGTCTGTGCTTTTTTTCAGATGGCGGTTTAGCGCGCCGTGCACGCCGCAGGCGTAAACGTCGCGTTAGCCGGAAGCTTCTTGAAGTGAGTATTGGTCATGAACGGTCCGTTAAAGTTCAAAGGATCGACAACTTCGGTGTTCACTACGAGCAATGCGTCGCCGCCCGGAACCTGGAGAACATCGTACCATTCGGTTAAGACCGTATTTGCGCTATAGGGGACGCCGTTCTTGCGGACGTATCCCGGAGTAAGGTTTGTCGTCACGACCTTCAAATTGCCGGTACGTGGAGCGCCTCCACGACCACCCGCAACGTTTTCCCAATTCGCGACCGAGGTTCCCTGAATAGAGGGTGGGGCAGCCGGGGCCTTTCCTAGCGGCGGCAGAAAAATGAAATGCCGCGTCTGGGTTCCGGCTTCAGTCTCGACTTTAAGGGTCGTGTCGTTTTCCCAGCTGATGCGGATTCGTCCAGGAACTCGCATGAGACCCGGGGCGCCATAAGACTTGCACTGCTGGCCAGCAGCCTCGTCCTTTGCAGGATCCCAGGCATCGGCGGTTTTACGTCCTTCGGCAGAGATCGGAACAGATTCGTAGTCGCCCTTCTTCGGAGTAACCATACGGACGCGCCAGTCCTCGGTAATGAGCGGCGTCCAGGTACCCGTCAAGTCGGCAGCCGCGGTCGACCTTGGCGTCGGCGGGGGACCCGCAGGCGCTTGCCCACGCTGAGCATAACCAGCAGGTATGGCGAGTGAACCCACAATCAGGATGCCGGCAAAAACAACAATACTTCGTTTAATAAAATCTCTTGATGCCATTCGTGCCTCCACGACTTTGGGGCGGGATTCGGGTACACCGCCCCTGACCCAGGTGGTGTACCCTCAAATTAGTCGTTAATTACGCAGTCAGAAAGTAATTCTTAGTCGATGACTTCGCCGGGTTTCGTGCCCCAACCGAATCCATCGCTCTTGCGAAACAAGGTGTTCATCTTCACGCGATAGACGCCAGCAGCGGCGTTGCGCGCCGGATTGCCCGTGATGGTTACTTCGTCACCGGCCTTTAACGTCGTTCTCGTCACACCCTGGCTGCCCAGTGCACCAGCTCCACCCCACTCAACGGCCCAACGCTGCATTTTGCCAGCGGCATCCGGAGCCTCGACGTGGACGAAAGCATGGGGGTTGCGGAAATCGAATTCAACGATTTTCCCAACAAGCTTGACTTCCTTAGTGCCGTCATACGTGGCGCCGATGGAATGATGAGCAAAAGCAGTCATCCCAAAAACGAGTATTCCAGCCGCTAAAGCAAAAAGAATCATCGTGCGTTTCATGGTCAGTGTCCTCCTGAGAATTTGATAATCAAAGTGCCTTACGCGTCACTACTTTACGGTGTTATAGACCGCAGTTACAAACTGGTCGGCCGTCTGTGGCGCTTTGCTATAACGGCCATCATAATCCATGGTCAGCTTCGCTGCCTTTACTTGCTCCAGCGTCTTACCACTCTGTTTCGCGTCCCTGATCCTATCGCGAATAATGTAGACCATATTCCGATAGTTGGCAACATCCGCCACATCACTAATACGACCGCGCCCCGGAACAATTACAGTTCCACCCTCGGACCGGAATTCCGGGAAGGCGATGTCAAGAATTTGACTCAACGAATCAACGACGCCGTTGATAGTCCCGCCATTTTGGGCATCAATAATCGGATAGCTGAGGGTGTTGTAAATTTCGCCCGTCGCGATCACGTCCGAATAGCGGAAGTAAACAATGCTGTCGCCGTCGCTATAAGCCGAGGCGGGGTGAAACAACTGAACCCCCTCGCCGTTAAAGAACCAGCTCATTTTATAGAACGGCGCGGCATAGGTTTCGGTCGGCCAGGCTGCTTCGGGGGCCTTGGCCGCTGTCAGCTCGTGCAACACATTTTCATGAGAGACAATCGCGGCGCCAGCTCCAGGATCAGCAATCGTCCCGGTGATATTGCCGCCCACATAGGTCATTCCCGCCGCACCGATTTTTGCATTTCCGCCCGTGTGGTCGGGATGCGTGCTTGTGTTCAGGATGTAGCGGATTGGGTGTGGGGGAGCAACGGAAGCTGTGACGCCATCGAACGAATTACCAGCCCAACCCCACGGATAGCGCTTGCAATTGAAGCCGACGCATGGCTGAAACGGCATCGGCTTGGCAAGCATATCGATAGCAAGCTGCTTCACGCTGGCGAGCAGCCGGTCGCTCAGCTGCGCATTTCCCGAATCCACGAGCAGGACCCCGGAGTCGCCAAGAGACACCAAAACGTTGCCGCTATTCGGCTCCGGAATCACAAAGATGTTGCCTTGAACCGGATATGCCTTAAGGAGCTGGCCTGCTGCACCCTGCTGTGCCCCGACCCTTCCAGTCAAACCAACAACCCCGATCAAGGCGATTACGATTACGCTTAGAACAATTTTCTTTTTCATTGCCTCAACTCCAATCTGGGCCGTCAGTTATTTCTTAATCTTCTGCAAGTATTCCGGATACATCGTCTCGGCGCCGCCCTTGGCTGCCTCTGGAGGGATGCCATTGGGGCCCGTAAACTCGAGGAGGTACGGATTCTTGCCAGGCAGGAAGTGCGGTACCTGCCGGTCACGCAATCCTTCATCGATGATCGTGCAGGGGAAAAACTCCAACTGCGCGTTCGGGGAGTACCGGAAGTTGGTGGAAATTACGAACGGCTCGGTCAAATAATATGGATCCGTGAGGACGCTGACGATCGAGAGATAGTCGCCACGGCGGAAAATAAACTCCGTCGCTTTGGCTTCGTCGGAGAACATCACGCCGTTTCGTTTCGTATAACCTTCTTTGAGGTGCGTAATCGTGACCTCGAGAACGTTGCCGACCATGCGTCCAGTCGCGAAACCAGACCAAGTGTGCTGCGCCATCTCGTCAGGACGCTGCCGGCCATCCATGTAAATCACCCAATCGAGAGAGCGGGTAAACTGGATGTGATACGCGATGAGTTGGCGCGAAGCAGCGTCAACCTCTTTCCGGATCTGCACGCTTCCTTGCGAACGCCAGTTATAAGGCTGCGGATGCGGTCGGCATGAAAACTCCGGGAGTCCCCAAATGGCTTCGTCGTTCGACTCCGCTCTCATGCGTCCGGCGTCGCTCAACGGAATTCCCATGTAGTCGCCAAGGGGAGGTCCGCCTGCACGTTCCATAGCGTCTTCCTGCGTGATGCCCGCATACTCGCCAGCCAAATCGGCAACCTGACCGAAGGCTGGAACTCCATAAAATATTGTTACTGCAAAAAGCAAGACACCAACAAATTTTGCGCGATTCACCAAAGTCATACGGCCTCCAATGGGACTCGTTAACGAATGCTGTACTGAACGGCTAACTCGCTTATCTTAATAGAACGCAGTGGAATCTATTACAACCTCTGCACTAACGTCAATGGAATCCTGTTATTCACTCAAATCACCTAGATACTGCGGTTGCGTGCTCCGCATAGATAGCATTGAAGAGTAATTTGAAGGTCCCGTGCGGTTGCGCACGAAAGACGATTTCCGGCCCAAAAAGGACCAATTTCCCCTTTCCAACGGAGGCCTCGACAACCGCGACGCGATCCTTTAAAGCTTGTTGCCCCCACGCCCAACCGCTCCGTAGCGGCCGATCCGTATCGAACCAAAGAACAGACCGAATGTTTTGTCTTTCAGCGCCCTCTTCCAAACGAAACGCTGGGCTCTGATCAAAGAAAATATCCACGCTCTCGTCGAGGCCAAACGCTAAGGGATTCGTCGTATCTGCTTCCGCGCGCACAATCGAACCCGGAATGTAGAATTCCGTACGCGACAATTTGGCAACGACATTTGTAATAGGAAGCCTCAGCCGAGACGCGAGGCTTGTGGATTGTCCAATCGCCAGCACCGCGCCGCCGCCTTCAGCAAAAGCACGTAGCCTCGCGTCAAACTCGCCGTTCGCCACGGCGTCCGTTGGAAGAATGATGACATCGAAGTTGCGCGCAATATCGTCATCGGTCGATTTGACGATTGAAAACGAGAATTTGAAGTTCTCGAGTACGAGCCGAATCCACCCTGAGCTGATGGAACCGCCCGGCTTGTCCCAAAGTCCAATGCGCACGGGACGCAATTGGAGCTTATCGACTCCGGGCATCGATGAGGTTCCTTCAAAATTCAGTCCCGTCTCCGCAGCCAAACTCTGAAGCAACGGCAAGACGGAAGGGCTCGCGGCAACGAAGTTCGTTCCTGCGGGCCAAACCTTGCCGTTCAGCGCCAGCGGCTCCTTCAGCCAATACACGCTCTCGCCGCGCCGCAGCAGTGTGTTCATCGCGACGAACGAATCGTTTGCCTGGTGACTGAACAAGTAGCCTGCGGCGTTTCCAAGTTGCCACACCGCGCCGGCGACGGGACGCACTTCATCAGAAAGCTTTTCAAACGGCCCATCGAAGTCTTCGAGAATCCGGTCGAATTTCACCGCCATTTGATAAGCCAAGGTCCAGCCCGCATTGTCATACGGCGGAGTCGGCGGAGCGCCCGGATACGCGAAATCATCGGGATGCCGCTGTGGTTCGAGCATATCGAGAATATGAGGACGAAAGGCTTGCGCGGTTTTAATCACGTATGAACCCGCGGGGTAGTTCCGTCGATTGACGTTGAAGGGACGCATCGCACGCGAAACGGTGACGCCATTGACGATCAGCGTATTGATGAACTTTGTGGCCGTCAAAAAATCAGGCTGATCTGCGGGAATAATGTAGCCGCGCGCGTCGCGCTTGGCAGGATCTCGCAGTTGATTGAGGTTTGCTGCGTTTGCCACGACATTCGGCGTTACAGTCCATGCGTCTCGGTTTCCGCGTTCAATGGAATTCTTTCCCATCCGATAAATATTGAAGAGCAAACGCTCTCGATTCCGGGATGCATAGTCGAGCAGCGCGCGATTCGCGGTCAGCGAATACTCGATAGACTGCCGAAAATGCCAGATCTGCGGCTCGATAGGAAAAGGAAGGTCGTTGCGGGGCAACTGTTTCGACGCGACGAACGGAACTTCAGCCGGCGTCGGACCGCCGATGGTTTCAGTCAGCACGCCGATCATGTTGTGAAAGTAAGGTGACGTCCGCAATCCGCCGTTCCACCAGGTGGAATATTCGGCGCCGGAGCGGCTCGTCACGCCGGGCTTACCTTCAGAGATGAAGCGGCTTTGCATGGCCGAGCCGACTTCTTCAATCAGCGGTACAACCAATGGATCAAAGTTGAAGTTGAATGGGTCGCGAAAAGGCGGCGCAAACATGACTGCGCCTGCGGGCCCGGTCTGATGGTGGTCGTAAACAATTTGAGGAAACCATTCCCGATAAAGAACGCCATTGATGGCTCGCGTCTCGGGAAGCGCGGACATATAAAAGTCGCGATTGTTGTCGTGCCCCGCATATTTCTCATACAGCGTTGGCATGCCGGTCAGCGTTCGTTTCTCAGGCGAAGGTTCCCGCATATACCAATTGGACACGAGCTCCATTCCGTCGGGATTCACAGGGCAGACGAGAATGATTACATCATTTAGGAAACGCAAAGTGTCGCGGTCGCTCTGGCTCACCAGTTCATATACAGTCTCGATCAGCTGTTGAGCTCCGAGCACCTCGTCGGCGTGAAGACCCCCGTCAATCCAAACGATCGCCTTTCCTTCCTCAGCCAACTGCCGCGCTGAATCGTCCGCGAGACCTTCGGCTTTCGCCAAACGCGCGGAAATCTCCCGATAGCGATCCAATTTTTTCTGATTATCAGTTGATGTCACGATTGCCATGTACATCGGCCGATCTTCCGCGGTGCGGCCAATGTCGACCATCGTCATGCGATCCGACTCCTGGTCGAGCTTTTTCCAATAATCGACGAGCTGTGTGTAATTAACGAGGAAGTAGTCGTCGCCGATCGCGTGACCGAATTCCTCCGCCGGCGCGGTGATTCGGCCCTGCGCCTGTGCATCGGATACGCCCCAAAGCAGCGCCGCAACCAGAAGGGACCGAAGAAAAGTCATTCGCGCGAATGATATCATTGAGCGTTTATGATTACGCTGAATCGCGTTTCCAAGGTGTTTGAAGGAAAACGAAAGGCGGTGGCTTTAAATGAGGTCGATCTCAACATTGAACGGGGCGAAATGGTCGCGATCGTCGGACCGTCCGGCTCCGGAAAATCCACCCTGCTCAACCTCATTGGCGGCCTGGATCATCCCTCCGGGGGATCGATCGAAATCGATGGTCAGAACATCAACGCACTGCCCGATGATGATCTGACGCGCGTCCGACGCGACAAGATCGGCTTCATCTTTCAATTCTTCAACTTGCTTCCCACGCTAAATTGTCTCGAGAACGTATCTCTGCCGCTGCACCTGCGCCAATGGCCGCGGAAAAAAATCGAGGAACGCTCGCGGGAACTGCTCGATATGGTCCAACTGAGCCACCGAGTCGATCATTTGCCCGATGAACTTTCAGGAGGAGAACGTCAACGGGTGGCTATCGCCCGTGCGTTATCCGTCTATCCGCCGATTCTTCTCGCCGATGAACCGACCGGAAATCTGGACACACAAACCGGAGAGGAAATCCTCCGGCTGATTCAAGATCTGCAGAAGCGATTGAATTCGACGGTCCTTATTGTCACCCACGATCCAAACGTCGCGGCGCAATGCGCGAGAATCGTGAAAGTCCGTGACGGCCGAGTGGTCGAGGATCATCGGAAATGATGCTCTTCCGTTTACTCAGCTGGCCCTACTTGCGACGTCATCTCTTCCGCTGGGCGTTGACGATCGCGGGAATTGTTCTGGGCGCTGCCGTGTTTGTTGCGATGCACACTGCCAATCGCTCAGTCCAATTCGCATTTGCAAAGACGGTGGACCAAATCGCGGGCGCAACCCAATTGCAAGTTTGGGCCGGCGAATTCGGCTTTGATGAAACCGTTCTGGAAAAAGTGCAGTCCGTTCCCGAGGTGGGAGTTGCCGTTCCCGTCATCGAAACGACGGTCGAAACCGGGATTCCCGGCCAAGGCAGCATGCTCATTTTAGGCGTCGATATGACGGGCGACCGCAGTCTCCGAAGCTACGAACTAGAAGCCGCGGAAGACGACATCATCGACGATCCCCTTGTCTTCCTGGCCCAACCAGATTCATTGCTTGTCACGAAAGAGTTTGCTGAGCGCAACGGATATTCGGTGAACAGCAAAATTCCTCTGTACACCATCGATGGCGAGCGTCAGTTCACTATCCGCGGAATCATGGCTTCTCAGGGCATGAGTCAGGCGTTTGGCGGAAATCTCGGGATTATGGACGTCTATGCCGCGCAAGCGGTGTTCGGGCGCGGACGGCGCTTTGACCGGCTTGATGTTCGTTCGCGCGACGGCGTCGCCCTCGCGGATTGTCAGAAAGCCGTTCAAGCAGCGCTCGGCCCCGGTTTCGAGATTGATCCTCCCTCATCGCGCGGACAACATTTCGAAGCGTTAATGAGCAGCTACACGACAGCGACAACAATCTCAAGCTTGTTCGCGTTGATCGTGGGAATGTTCATCATCTACAACTCATTCGCCATCGCCGTAACGCACCGGCGGTCTGAAATTGGCATCCTTCGCGCCCTGGGCGCGACGCAGCGACAAGTGCGCCGACTATTTCTTCTGGAAAGCATCATTGCAGGATTGATTGGTTCTGTTATCGGCGCAGGCGTCGGCATAGCAATGGCGACCGTCATTGGACGGTCAATGGGATCGTTGACCGAGCAAGTCGTCGGCGTCGCTCAAAGAGTGGATGAAATCGCTTTAGATCCAGTATTGATCGGTGCCGCCATCGTCATCGGCGTCGCGACAAGCATGGCTGCTGCCTGGATTCCGGCTCGAAGCGCCGCGGCAATTGATCCCGTTCAGGCGTTACAAAAAGGCAAATATCAAATTCTTTCAGCCGGCGAAAATCGTCGGCGACGAACGATCGCTTCCATACTTATGGTCCTTTCCCTAGCGGCGATCGTCGTCCCGACCTCAAAGGCGGTCTTCTACGCGGGCTATCTGCTCATGATCGTCGCGGCGCTGTTGTTTACGCCGACGCTTGCCGAGGTGCTTGCCAAAGTGATACGACCCGTTTTGAGGAAAGTTTTTCCGGCAGAAGGAACTCTTGCGGCGGACAGTTTGATTCAAGCGCCGCGGCGAACATCGGCTACCGTTTCGGCTCTCATGTTGTCGCTGACGATGGTCGTCGGGTTTGGCGGTATGACGAACTCCTTTTACAGTTCGCTGACCGAATGGCTGGACACGGTGTTGAATCCGACGTTCTTCGTCTCGCCCTCTGCGAATCTCACGGCGCGGGCGCAGACATTTCCAGAAGATATCGGCCCGTTGCTGTCGTCTGTTCCCGGGGTCGATGCCGTTCAACTCGTTCGAAACGCGCGCGTCCTCTATCACGGTACGCCGGTTATGGTCATCGCGGTTGAAACTGAAAAACTCGTCAACAAGATCCGGCCGAGAACGATTGAAGGCAACCGCGACGAAATGTACAAACTGATGGCCGCCGGCGCAGGACTCATTGTTTCAGATGGTTTTCAGGCGATGCAGAACATCCACCCGGGAGATGTTGTCGAAATTCCAACGCCAAGCGGCGTATTGAAACTGCCGGTAACGGGAGTTATTCGTGATTTTTCAGATATGCAGGGAAGCGTCTTCATCGATCGTGCGGTCTATAAGGAATGGTGGCATGACGATACGGCCAATATCGCACGCGTATATATAAAGGATACGGAAGAACCCAATATCGTTCGTTCCCGCATTCAGAAGGCTTTGGAGGGACGGAAACGACTGCTGGTTCTTTCCAACGATGAAGTGCGGGCTTACATCACCCGACTAACCGATCAATGGTTTGCAATGACCTATAACCAGATCGTCGTCGCCATACTGGTTGCGATTCTGGGCATTGTGAATACGCTCACGGTTTCCATCACGGACCGACGACGAGAATTGGGAGTAATGCAGGCTGTCGGCGGAATGAAACGTCAAGTGCGACGAACAGTCTGGCTCGAGGCTTTCGCAATCGGCGGGATTGGCCTGACTTTGGGGATCGCGCTGGGCGCTGCAAACGTGTACTACTCGATCGGCATGGTGCGGCGCGACCTGGGAGGTCTCGATCTGGACTACGTGTTTCCGTTTTCCATCGTCCTGATGATGATCCCGACAATTCTGGCGGCGGCCTTCATCGCGTCGATCGGTCCCGGCGAAGCCGCAGTGCGCGGGCCGCTCGTGGAGGCTTTGGAGTATGAATAAATTGAATCGAAAGCTCCTAGTCGGCTTTTGTTTGATGTTAACCAGCGTGTTCACCGCTTTTGCTCAAGATCCTCGAACTATCGTCGAGGAAGTGCAGCGACGAACGACGTCCATGTCGCAGCATTACGAGGGCACACTTCGCGTGATCGACGCGAAAACAAAAATTGCGGAAAAGCGCTGGCAATACGATCGGATCGGCTCTCATGGTTCCAGCAAGGCTGTGCTCAGATTTACGGCGCCGGCCGAAGTGAAAGGCGTTGCGCTGCTCATCATTAATCATCCCGATCGTTCGTCAGATCAGTGGATGTGGACGCCGGCTATCGCTCGCGATCGCCGCATTGCTCTCCAGGATCGCTCCACGCGCTTTTTTGGAACGGATTTCAGTTTTGAAGATCTCGAGGAACGGGATACGAATCAATACGAGTACAAACTGCTTGGCGACGATTCACTCGACGGGGTTGCGTGCTGGAAAATTGAATCTCGGCCGCGACAAAGCAAAGTCTCGCAATATACGCACTCCTATTTGTGGGTTCGCAAAGACAACTATGTCCTGTCGCAAATCGAAAACTACAAGAAGGATCAATTAATCCGCAGGGCTCACTACACACAAATTCAAAAGGTTCAGGATATCTGGACAGCGCACGTCATCGAAATGCACGACATCCAAAGGAATAGCCGCACAGTGCTGCAAATCGACAAGCTTCAATACAATTTGCCGATGAAGGACGAGGACTTTTCGCAGCAAGCTCTTCGCCGAAATTCCTGATGGTCTTCCTGCTCGTCATTTTTTTATTGGCGCAAGACTACACGCAACGCGGATTCCTCGAAACACAGTTCACCCTTTATCCGCAAAAGGCTTCTAACGACTCGGTGCGTGCTGTCGGCGACGAACTGTTTCGTTACGAAGCCTTCTATAAACCCGCAGCGAATTTGGAAATCGCAGGCGCCGTTGATCTGCGTATGGACACGCACCATCAGGTCCAGCGGGAATTCCATTTTTCGTGGCAGGACCGAGAATCGCAGCGACCAGCCGTCGCTCTGCGCGATCTGCGAGCGCTCTACAGCCGCAGAGGACTGACGGTTGAAGCCGGCAAGCAGTTTGTCCGATGGGGAAAAACGGATATTGTCACCCCAAGCGATCGCTTTGCTCCGCGCGATTTCCTGACTGTCGTCAACAATGATTTCCTCGCGATTTCGGCGATACGGGCTACGCTCGAACGCGGCGACAACACGATCGACGTTGTATGGTCGCCCCACTTCACGCCCAGTCGAATACCTCTCGAGAATCAGCGATGGTTCAATGGGCCGGCCATTCCTACCTCGAACGAGTTTCCGAATTCGAATGAAGTCGGGTTTCGCTTTAGTCACGCGGGCCTGTTTGAATATGCATTTGCGTTCTATAGCGGCTTTAATCATGCGCCGTCATTCGAATTGCAAACGCCAGCCGCACTGAAGCGGTTTTACCCCGCGATTCGCGCTTTCACGGCCGACGCCGCCGTTCCGCTGCGCTGGATGACGCTGAAACTCGAAGCGGCTCATTTCCATTCCCCGGATTCGCAGTCGGATGACTACCTTCAATACGTAATTCAAATGGAGCGACAAATGGGCGAGTGGTCGTTCGTTGGAGGCTACGCCGGCGAGACAATCATGCAACGCGGCGTCGCGATTGCGAGCTTTGATCCCGACCGTGGCATGACCCGCACCATGATTGGACGCGCGGACTATACCATCGACGCGAACCGCAGCATTGCAGCAGAAGCGGCACTACGCCAGAATGGTCGCGGCTCGTGGACGAAATTCGAATTTTCACAAGCCTTTGGACAGCACTGGAGAGCTACGACGGGAGTCGGATTGATTCGTGGAAAGCCATCGGATTTTCTGGGCCAATACCGGCGGAATTCGCATGGATTACTTGTGCTGAGGTACAGCTTTTGAATGGCCGATAGAAGAAACCGATGTATTTAGTCACCGGAGGCGCAGGCTTTATCGGATCCCATCTCGTCGACCACCTGTTAGCGAGAGGCGATGAACTCATTTGCGTTGACGATTTCAACGATTTTTACAACATTGAGATCAAGCGTCAAAACGTCGCCGCACACTTGCAGTCTCCGCGGTATCACCTCGTCGAAGGCGACATTCGCGACACGGAACGGCTCCGTCGAGTTTTCGCGGATTTTCCGATTACAAAAGTCGTTCACCTGGCCGCGCGGGCAGGGGTTCGGCCTTCGCTCGAACAGCCCTTGCTGTACGAGGACGTGAATATCAAGGGCACGATCAATCTGCTGGAACTCGCCCGCCACCACAAAGTACAGCAGTTTGTATTCGCTTCGTCATCGTCTGTATACGGAGCGAACACTGAAGTCCCATTTTCCGAGGACCTTAGAATCGACAAGACAGTCTCGCCCTACGCCGCGACCAAGTACGCCGGGGAACTGCTCTGCTACACGTTCCACCATCTCTACAAAATTCCGACGACCTGCCTCCGGTTTTTTACAGTTTATGGCCCCAGGCAACGGCCGGAGATGGCAATTCATAAGTTTACGGAATTGATTTACGCCGGAAAGCCCATCCCGTTCTTTGGCGATGGTTCAACTGCGCGGGACTATACCTATATTGATGACATCATTCAGGGCCTCGTGGCCGCAATAGATCGGCCCTTTCCTTTTGAAGTATTTAACCTTGGTGAATCCTCGACCATTACCCTACTCAAGCTTGTCCAGACGATCGAGCGTTTGTCAGGCCGTAAGGCCCAAATTAATGTGCTTCCGGCGCAGCCGGGTGACGTCGAAATCACCTACGCCGATATCACAAAAGCGCAACGTCTTCTGGACTATCGGCCTTCCACCCCAGTTGAAATTGGCCTGGAGCGCTTCATTGATTGGTTTTCTTCGGCCCATCGCGGAAAAAATTAAAGTCCTAAAGGCAAAGGACCGATAAGCCTGTATGACGGACGTCAGATGCGCGTTGACAAAAACTCAACTGGTGTCAATAATCCGCCTTTTGCGCGAACTGCATGCATATAACGGACCGGTTGACGCTTGAAGTCGCGTGGTAAGAAGCAGTTAAACGGGCTGATTAAGTTGGAATAGCGGGAGATCAGAATGGCAGAGAATCTTTGGTTCGCGTTGAAGGTACGGCCCCGGTTTGAGCGTAATGTTGTCACACACCTGCAAAGTCGAGGTTACGAGCCCTTTCTGCCCACCTACCACACAAAGCGGCGGTGGTCGGATCGAGTGAAGTCGCTGGAATTACCGCTTTTTCCTGGTTACCTGTTTTGCCAACTCGATCTGAATAATCGTTTGCCCATCCTGACTGTACCCGGGGTCAATTTCATCGTGGGCGTCGGAAAGTCGCCCGAACCCATTGCACAGTACGAAATGGAAGCGATCCAATCAATCGTTAAATCCGGACTGTATTATGAACCGTACCCCTACCTCACCATTGGCCAACGCGTGCGAGTCGAGCAAGGCGCTCTCGCCGGCGTCGTCGGTCTCGTCACGGACCTCAAAAATGCGTCGCGTCTGATTATTTCGATGAATCTTCTAATGCGCTCGGTTTCCGCCGAAATTGACCGGAGCTGGGTGACGCCCATCGATGAAAAGCACAATCCCATTCGACAATCGCAGTTCATCCAACCCAGCGTGAAGGGGTACATCGGTCCCGATCACCGGGTGGTGCGACCCGCGTCGGACGCCACGGGATTATTGGGATAAACGCCAACCGATCGAATTTTCACTTCAAGCGGTCGATTTGCGCGCCGACGAGCCGCAGTTTTTCTTCGATCTTTTCGTAACCCCTATCCAAATGGTAGACGCGATCGACAATCGTCATACCGTCGGCCACCAACGCCGCAATAATCAAGGATGCGCTTGCGCGCAGGTCCGAAGCGATGACGGTCGCGCCGGTTAGGCGGGTCTTTCCGGCAACCAGCGCTCGTGAGCCGTCGATACGAATGTTTGCGCCCATGCGCATCAATTCGCTGGCATGCATAAATCGATTTTCAAAAATGTTTTCGGTGATGACTGAAATGCCGCTTGCCTGGGTCATCAACGCCAGGTACTGAGCCTGCATATCCGTGGCAAATCCCGGATATTCCTTTGTGACGACATCGGTGGAAATCAGCGTCTCTCCACCGCGGACTTTTAGCCGGTTCGGACCCGTTTCAATATGAACGCCGGCGGCGCGAAGTTTGTCGATAACCGCGACAAGATGGGCGGGAATGCAGTGAGTAATTTGCAACTCCCCGCCGGTGGCCGCTCCCGCTACGAGAAACGTTCCGGTTTCGATGCGATCAGGAATGATCTGATGTTCGGCTCCGTGCAGCGCAGATACTCCTTCGATCACGATTGTGGGCGTTCCCGCGCCTTCGATTTTCGCGCCCATCTTGATTAAGAGTTCGGCGAGATCAACGACTTCGGGCTCGCGCGCGGAGTTTTCGAGAACTGTAGAGCCTTCGGCGAGCACTGCAGCCATCATCAGGTTTTCTGTGCCGGTAACGGTGATCTTGTCAAAAACGATTTCCGCTCCCTTTAACTTCGCTGCCGTTGCCTCGACATAACCATGTTCCGTGCGTACGCTTGCGCCGAGTTTTTCAAAGCCTTTCAGGTGAAGGTTGATGGGCCGAGCGCCTATGGCGCATCCGCCGGGCAGCGACACGCGCGCCCGACCCGATCGGGCCAAGAGAGGGCCAAGAACCAGCACGGAAGCTCGCATCGTTTTCACAAGATCGTACGGCGCTTCGTGAGAACGGAGATTTGCGGCAGCTAATCGAATGGAATGCGCGTTGGAATCAGTCCCAAACTCAACATCGACGCCCAATTCGCGCAGCAACCTTCGCGTCGTAAAGATGTCGTTTACCAGAGGAATATTCTGGAGGCGAAGTTCGTCGGGTGTCAGCAGACACGCGGCCATCGCCGGCAGCGCTGAATTCTTTGCGCCGCTGATTCGAACAGATCCGTTCAGCGGCGCGCCGCCAGTTACTCTAAGTTTGTCCATTCCTAGTCATGCCTTTCGAAAACCAAATTCCCGGCCACGAACGTTTTCATGACTTGAAACTCCTCGTTCAACATCACGAAATCCGCCTGCATACCGGGCTGAAGCCGTCCGCGGTTCTCAAATTGGAGCGCTTCAGCGGGATTGACCGTGAGACCGAACAGCGCGTCCTGCAGGGACGCTCCCGTCCATTTCATGAAATTTTTCAAACCTGCATCCTGAGTGAGAGTACTACCGGCGAGACGACCGTTGAAATTTCGGCAGATCCCGTTAGTGACGCTTACTGAATCCATACCTAGCCGGTATTGACCATCGGGCATTCCAGTTGCGCTCGTTGCATCCGTGATCAGCAACACGCGATTGCGAGGCTTTGCGCGTGACAGCAAACGAACAACCTCAGGATGAACATGAACACCGTCCGCAATGACCTCGGTAAAGACACGGTCATCCGAAAGGACAGCGCCGACGATGCCGGGTTCGCGATGAGTGAATTCCCGCATGGCGTTAAAGACGTGCACGGCATAACAAAATCCGCTGTTCACTGCGCTTTCCGCTTGTGCGTATGAAGCGTTCGAATGTCCCATAGCCAATTGAATTCCGGCTTGAGACGCGACGGCGGCAACATCGCCAACGCCCTCCAATTCCGGCGCCATCGTCAGCAACTTAATGCGTCCGGCACTTCGTTGAAGCCAATCCTTGAGCAAAGTGACGTCGGGCTTTTGAATATTTTCGACGCGATGCGCACCGCATTTCTCTTTGTTCAGAAACGGTCCTTCCAGATGAAGCCCGAGCGGCTGCGCACCTCGGTAGCTGCGATCGAGAAGTCCGCCGAGTTTCTCCAGCACGGAACTCATTTCACCAGGGCTGGTAGAAACAGTCGTTGGAAGGAATGCGGTTGTCCCGTGAGAAGCAAGAAAGGCGCTCATCACATCGATCGAATCAAACGTGGCGTCCATGACTTCCGCGCCCGCGCATCCGTGAATGTGCGGGTCGATAAAACCCGGAGCGATGGTTAATGCCGCTGCGTCGATGCGAGCGGCGCCTTGCGGAATTCGGACGTCCTGCGTCGTTCCTACGGAATCGATGATTCCGTTCCGGACGCTGATGCGGCCGGGAACGAATCGTTCGAATGGCGTCAGAATGGCGTCGGCGTCGATCACCAGATGGGCAGTGGAAGTTGTCATTACTCCCGACCAGTGCCCAGAGGTCCAAGCACCTTCCTCAAGTTTCCATTGCCTTCCTGGAGACGATTTTCGGCTTCGGCACGCCCGCATCCCAACGCCCCCATTACAACCGCGACCTTTAGAGCTCCCCCGGAATCCTCAGCCAACCGCGCCGCCTCCTCAGCGCTGACGCCAAGCACCTCCCTCAAAATCTGCACGCCGCGTTCCTGCAATTTTGCGTTGGTCATGCTGACGTTGATCATCCAGTTGCTGTACGTCATTCCGAGTCGGACCATCGTCGCCGTACTGATCATGTTCAAGACCAGTTTCTGGGAAGTGCCCGCTTTTAATCGCGTCGAACCCGTAATCACTTCGGCGCCGACGTCCGTATAGATTGTCAGATCGGCGGTCTTGGTCATCGGCGATTCCGAAACGCAGACGATGGCCACCGTCTTTGCTCCTCGAACTTTGGCAAATTCCAGTGCGCCGTGAGTGTAAGGAGTGTGGCCGCTCGCCGCGATTCCGACGACGAGATCCTGATTGGAGAGTTTCCGGGCTTTAAGATCCGCCGCTGCTTTGGCGCGATCGTCTTCCGCGCCTTCCGTCGCTTTCGTCAGCGCTTTTGCGCCGCCCGCGATCACCGCCTGGATCCACTCCGGGGGGGTGCTGAATGTTGGAGGACATTCCACGGCGTCCTGAACGGCGATTCGACCGCTCGTGCCCGCTCCGACATAGATAATTCGTCCTCCTCCTCGAATAACCTCCACTGCAAGGTCCACGACCTTTGCAATTTGAGGAATCGCAGCCGCGACCGCGCCGGGAACCACGCTGTCCTCGGCGTTGACTATTTTAAGGATGCGCTCGGTGGTGAAAAGGTCGATGTCGACAGATCGTGGATTGCGCCGTTCAGTACTCATTCACAACTGCTATTCTATGTAAAGGATGCCGGAAGCTGAAATGGACATCAGGCGTGCACACACTCTTGAGGATTATCTGGAATGCGTCGCGTTGCAAAGAGATGTTTGGACGTTGTCCACAAGCGACGACATGGTGTCTCACATTGCATCGACCGCGATCCTGAAGATTTCCAACGAACACGGAGGCGCCGTGCTCGTGGCCGTCATATCCGGCAAAGTGATCGGATTTTGTTTTGCGATGATGGGCCCTCGTCTCTGGTGGTCTCACATGACGGCGGTGCGGTCGGAATACCGCAACAAACTGGTTGGACTTCAGTTGAAGATCCGTCAGCGAGAGGAAGCGCTGAGGAACGGCATCGAGGAAATTCACTGGACCTTCGATCCTTTGCAACCGCTTAACGCGCACTTCAATTTCAACAAACTGGGCGTCATCGTTCGTCAACATCAGGAAAACGTTTATGGCGTGACCACGAGCGCGCTTCACCATGGTTTGCCGACGGATCGCTTTGTCGCGGAGTGGCATCTCAATTCCGAAAGGGTTCGCGACCGCGTCAGCGCAACAGGAGGGGCGGTTATTCTTCGCGACCTGGACCGGATTCCCCGAATCAATTCATCGCACCATGATGCGCGTTTAGGTCTAGATGATGAGTTCCTGCTGCTGGAAATTCCGACTGACCTAAGAACAGTTGACGATCCACGTACATGGCAACAAATGCTGGCCAGAGTGTGTTCGCATTATTTCTCGGCAGGATACGCCATCACCGACTTTTTCAGGCTCGACCGCCCGCGTCCTCAGGCCCTCTACTTACTAAGCCAGACTTCGGCGTTGTTGTAATCGATGGTTAGTTTGTAGTTTTCGAGAAAGTCGAATCCGATCACGCCGCCAATCTCCGTTTCGATCATTTTGGAAATAGGCTTCAAATCGATTGCAATAAGTCGTTCGAAGCTTTCGGAGTTTTCGCCCGTCTTCATTGTCACATCAGGCACCTGAAGAATCGTCCCCTGCATTCCGCCCACGCCTCCGAGCGGCAGCGCTATTTTGGCGCCCGGCGTGTTTTCATTAACCCCGAGCATCGCCGCTGTGGTGTGAGAAAGAACCGTTGTGACAGCGCCCGTATCGATGATGAAGTTTCCGCGCTTATCGTCGTTGAGCTGAACCGGCACCAGCAGCAGGTTGTTGAAGTACCACGCTGGAATTCGCTCCGCAGCGTCGTCTTTCGGAGCTTCTCTGAAAAGTTCCAAGCGGCTTTCCGGGTAGTTCACGGTCATTACAAAATCGGAAAGCATCGCTGTACCGATGATTCCGTCGGCTAGCGCAGTGATGAGCGGATCATCGAATGTTCCGACAGGAAGATTCTTGATTTTGACGTCCCCGATTTGGAGTTCGTCGGCCTTATAAATCTTCGACTCGACCTTTCCCAAGCCACCGACGCCGTGAATGATGGTGGTCGTGACGGGCTTCAGGCCCAATCTGTTTCCAAGCGCCTCGCTGAAAACCGTCTGAGAAGCGCCCGTGTCGATCGCAAAGTTGAATGGGCCCTGACCATTGACCATCACGTCCGCAAAAATGAGATTCAACGATTTGCGGAACCGAACGGCCGCGGGTTTAGCAGGGGCCTCGACCTTTCCAATGTCGATTCCCTTGAAAACATCGAGCATTTCGAGTCCGGCCTTCGCTTCGGTGATCCGATCCTCGTCCTTCGGGTTTAGCGCGATGTAAGCCTCCAGATGCTTCCGCTGCTCGGGCATGTTCCGCTCGACGCCGTAGGCCTCGCTGAGATACAGGCGATATTGAGGCTCCTTTGGCGCAAGCTCAACGGCCCGGCTCAAAAGCCTGATGGCGGCCTTGGTTCGCATCTTCGCCATGGCCAGTTTTCCCTGACCGAAGTAAGCCCTGGCATTACGGGAATCGGTGGCCAGGGCTGCGGCGTAAAGGGAACCGGCCTTTTCGAAGTCGCCCCGCCGATACTCGATTTCACCCTGCAATGCGGATTTTTCGGGGGATGGAGCTTGATCCTTGAGCAGGGCTTCCGCCTTCTGGAGTTCGTCCTGGGCGATGAGGTCCGGCACACTGTCAGCCGTTTGGCTTTGAAAAGCGGCTCCCGGGAGTATGAAAAATGATGTTAAGGCCATCAAAACAAGGGCAGGGCGGCTTGACATGGTGTAGTGGCTCCTATACTATCAAAACTTTGCGAATTACGTAGAAAGAGGAACTGAGCATGTCTACTCGATTCATGACAGCGGGCGAAGTTAGCGCGCTGGACAAATGGTACGTGATCGATGCAACCGATCAGGTACTTGGACGCGTGGCGACAAAAGTCGCAAGCATCCTAACCGGAAAGCACCGTCCACACTACGCTCCGTTCCTCATTACTGGTGATCACGTTGTCATTATCAACGCCGAAAAGATTCGTTTGACGGGACAAAAGCTCGATCAAAAGGTCTATCGGTGGCACACGCGATATCCTGGCGGCCTTCGAGAGGTCATGGCGCGAAAAGCATTTACGGGCAGTCCGGAGAGAGTCATTCGTGAAGCGGTATTGGGAATGCTTCCTAAAAATAAGCTCCGAAAACGCATGGTCAAACGGTTGAAGGTTTACGTTGCGGGTCAGCATCCGCATGAAGCACAGCGGCCCGAACCGCTGACGCTGTAATTGGAGGGGAATGAGTTCAGTTCAGAATTACGGAACAGGCCGGCGTAAGACAGCGACGGCTCGCGTGTTTCTCAGACCGGGAACGGGTAACGTCATCGTTAATAATCGGCCTTTTGAGACATACTTTTTTGAAGAGACGTATCGAATGCTGGTGAAACAGCCGCTTCAAGCGTCCGACACCCTGAATAAGTTCGACATTCTGGTGAATGTCAGCGGTGGCGGAATGCGAGGTCAGGCTGGCGCCGTGCAGCATGGCATCGCGCGCGCGTTGATCGAATACAGTCCGGAATTGCGCCAAGTGCTGAAGAAGGCCGGGTTTTTGACGCGCGATCCCCGTATGAAAGAGCGCAAGAAGTACGGACAACCGGGAGCTCGCAAGAGATTCCAGTTCTCCAAACGGTAAGATTTTTCTGAGGTCGCCAGCAGGGATCGCCTCCCTGCTGGCGATTGTATTTGTCACGCGTCGCGTTGCGGCGCATTACTTCAAATTTGCGATTGTGCAACATTGGAGCCGCCGAGGAGGTTGCCGATGTACAAAATCCCGCACAGGAGGTTTATTTGGCGTCTATTACAATGAAAGAACTTTTGGAAGCCGGCGTTCACTTCGGTCATCAGACCAAACGCTGGAATCCGAAGATGAAGCAGTACATTTTTGGCGAGCGTAACGGAATCTACATCATCGATCTTCAAAAGACTCTCCGTCTTTTCAAGGAAGCCACTCAATTCGTTTCAGATCTCGCATCCCAGGGAAAAATAATTCTTTTCGTCGGAACCAAGCGACAGGCACAGGATGCCATTGCCGAAGAAGCGACGCGTTGCGGCATGTTTTTTGTCAACCAGCGTTGGCTCGGCGGCCTGCTCACCAATTTCTCGACGATTCAAAAATCGATCAAGCGGCTGAGAGAGCTCGACACCATGGCCACTGATGGCCGATACGAATTGCTTCCTAAGAAGGAAGTCACGCGGCTGGAACGTGAGCGTAAAGCTCTGGAGAAGAATCTTGCCGGCATTAAGAATATGCCGCGGCTTCCTGACGCGATTTTCGTGATCGATTCCAAAAATGAAGAAATTGCCGTCGCAGAAGCGCGGCGTTTAGGCGTGCCTGTCATTGCAATCGTCGACACGAATTGCGATCCGGACGTTGTGGACTACGTCATCCCAGGAAATGACGATGCATTGCGCGCCATTCGGCTTTTCACCTCCAAGGTCGCCGAATCGATTGCGGAAGGCCAGGGCATGGCCAACAAAGATGCTTCCGACAAGGACCAAGAAGGTGAAGGCGGGCAGGACCTCTCGCCGCGCGAACGGGTTCGCGCGAAGCGTTCTGAGGTGGTCGCGAGCGACCCGGAATCTCTCGAAACGCCCAACGAAGCCGCAATCATGTAATGCTCAAAGTATGGCCCCCTCTGCCCCTTAAGGTTGATGCACGAGGGGCGGCGGGGGCTATTTTTTTAAGAAATCGCATCAGGAGAAATCATGGCCACAGCAAATGAAGTAAAAGAACTCCGCGAGAAGACCGGAGCGGGAATGATGGACTGCAAGCGCGCCCTTGAAGAAGCCAAGGACGACATGGAGCAAGCCATCGTGATCTTGCGGAAGAAAGGACTCGCATCCGCTCAAAAGAAAGCAGCGCGAGTCGCCGCCGAAGGCATGATCGGTCACTACATTCATGCCGGCGGAAAATTGGGCGTGCTTGTCGAAGTCAACTGCGAAACAGACTTTGCCGCGAGGAGCGCAGACTTCCAGAATCTCGTGAAAGACGTCTCCATGCATATCGCGGCGCAAAACCCGCTTTATGTCAAACGGGACGAGGTTCCCGCCGAAGAACTGCGTAAGGAAAAGGAAATTTATAAGGACCAGGCGAGAGCGTCTGGAAAGCCGGAACACATTATCGATAAAATCGCGGAAGGTAAGCTCGAGTCTTACTATCAGCTGGTCTGCCTCTACGATCAGCCTTTCGTTAAGGACCCGGCACAGACCGTCGAGCAACTGATTAACGGACTGATCGGGAAGATCGGCGAAAACATCCGCGTCCGGCGTTTCGTTCGCTTCAAGACCGGAGAAGGATTGGAAAAGCGGTCCACGGATCTTGCAGCTGAGGTTCAGGCCGCGCTCGGTAACCAGTAAAACATTCCTCTGAGGTATCAGGGTGAGTTCGGAAATACCGAAGTATCGAAGAGTTCTGCTGAAACTCAGCGGTGAAGTCCTGATGGGGGAGCAAGGCTTCGGCATTGATCCCCAAACCGTCCTTCGCATTGCCAACGAAATTAAAGACGTCCACCAGTTGGGCGTCGAGATCGCCATCGTGATCGGCGGCGGCAACATATTCCGGGGGCTTGCTGCCAGCGCCCAGGGATTTGACCGCGTCTCCGCCGACCACATGGGAATGCTCGCCACCGTCGTCAATGCTCTTGCGCTCCAGGACGCGCTCGAGAAGATTGACGTCTACACCCGCGTCCAATCCGCGATTGAAATGCGGCAGGTCGCGGAAATGTTCATTCGCCGCCGCGCAATCCGCCATCTCGAAAAGAAGCGCGTCGTCATCTTCGCCGCCGGAACAGGCAATCCTTATTTCTCGACAGACACCACGGCGGCCCTCCGCGCCATGGAGATCAAAGCCGACGTCATTTTAAAAGCGACCAAAGTCGACGGGATTTACAATGCAGACCCTGTAAAGGTCGCCAACGCGACGATGTTCGCCGAAATTACCTATCTCGATGTTCTCACCCAGGGACTCGGCGTGATGGACACGACAGCCATTTCGTTGTGCATGGATAATCAGGTGCCGATCGTCGTGTTTAACATCAAGACTAAAGGAAACATTAAACGAGTCATACTTGGGCACAAGATCGGTTCCCTGGTGCATTGATACGAGGCCACTATGACCACAAGAGAAGAGATTGGACTGATCCGAAAACGGATGGACAAGGCAGTTGAAGACCTGAGAAAGGAACTCGCGACAATTCGCACCGGGCGAGCCTCCATATCGATACTCGACAACATCCAGGTGGACTATTACGGAGTGCCGACGCCAATCAATCAAGTTGCCCAACTCGCCACGCCCGAAGCCTCACTGATCACGGTCCAGCCGTATGATGCATCCCTGGTGGGACCCGTCGAAAAGGCCATCCGCGCGTCCGACCTAGGTCTCAATCCTTCAAACGATGGCCGTTTAATCCGCATCCCGATTCCGCCGCTCACGGAAGAACGTCGCAAAACGCTGGTTAAGCACATCCACAAAGTTCTGGAAGACCATCGAACCGCGGTCCGCAATATTCGTCGAGATGGCAACGAGCACTTAAAGAAAATGCTCAAAGATAAAGCAATCTCGGAAGACGACGAAAAGAAGTCCTTGGACGAAATCCAGAAGCTAACGGACGACTACGTCAAGAAGCTCGAAGAAGTCGGAAAACACAAAGAAGCGGAAATCATGAAGGTGTAGGGCGGTAGGCACTCCGTGAGTTAGGCAAGCCGCATGTTCGGATCGGGGCTGAACGCAAAATCCACGGTTTCCCCTCGTAAAAGCTTCGCGGCGCCCGCCGCCGCTATCATTGCCGCGTTATCCGTCGTAAAAATCGGTTTCGGAACATAGAAGCGAATTCCCGCTTCGGCTGTTCTTTCATTCAGGAATTCCTTCAAACGGCTATTCGCGGCCACGCCGCCCGATAGGAGCAAAGAACGGGGCTTCAGTGTCGCGACAGCCTTGGCCGTTGTCGCCCACAGCATTTGAACTACGGACTCCTGGAAACTAGCGATCAGATCAAGCCGCGCCGCGTCCTTCTTCGATTCATCCTCATTCATCGTTTCGAGATTTTCATTCTTCACCAAACGAAGTACGGCAGTCTTGACTCCGCTGAAACTGAAATCCAATGAACGATCGCTGATTTTAGGAATTGCGAAACGAACCGCATCGCGATTCCCAAGCTTGGCAAGCCGATCGATCACGGGTCCCCCGGGATACTGCAATCCGAGCAATTTCGCGACTTTGTCGTAGGCTTCGCCGGCAGCGTCGTCTCGAGTCTTTCCAACCAAACGATAGGTGAGGTTGTTGACGTCAGGTGCAGATTCGACCCAGAACAGATTGGTATGGCCGCCCGAAACGACGAGCGCTAAAGCGGGGAACTCCACGTCGGGATGGTCGAAGAAAACGGAATAGATGTGACCCTCGATGTGATTCACCGCAATCAGCGGCTTATTCGCCGAATACGCAAGCGCCTTCGCGTACGTCAAGCCGACCAGCAGCGAACCAATCAAACCTGGGCCGGCGGTGACTGCAATGGCGTCGATTTCATCCAGGGTTTTCCCGGCGCTCTTGAAGGCTTCTTCAACAATCGGACGGATCTTCAGCAAATGTTCTCGAGACGCTAATTCGGGCACGACGCCGCCGTACGGGATGTGCGTCTTGATTTGAGAGTGAATCACATTAGAAAGGATCGATCGGCCATTCTCGACAATGGCCGCGGCCGTTTCATCGCAGGAGGTCTCTATTCCAAGTACAAGCATTGTTCAGTGAGTGCGTCCGAATTTCTGAAGACTCTGAGAATATGGAGGAAGAGCGACGCCGGCGTCAGTAATGATCGCAGTGATAAATTGATTTGGCGTCACGTCGAATGCGGGATTAAAGACGGAAACCTCTTCCGGCACGACGCGCACGCCCCCGAGATGCGTGACTTCTGTAGGATCGCGTTGCTCAATGGGGATATGTGAGCCGTCGGGAATATTGAGATCCAGCGTAGACAACGGCGCCGCTACATAAAAGGGGATTTCGTGTTGCCGCGCAAGGACCGCCACGGGGTATGTGCCAATCTTATTTGCCACGTCGCCATTGGCGGCAATCCGATCGGCCCCGACGATGACGGCGTCAACCAAACCCTGATGCATAAACGAACCGGCCATGTTGTCGGAAATAACCCGCACGTCAATGTTGTCCTTCCACAACTCCCAGGCGGTGAGTCGCGCTCCTTGCAGAAACGGGCGAGTTTCGTCGGCCAGAACCCGAAGCCTCTTTCCACTTTCAATCGCCGCACGGATCACTCCTAAAGCCGTGCCGTATCCGGCAGTCGCCAATGCGCCTGCGTTGCAGTGCGTGAGAATCGTTCCGGAATTCGGAAGGAGTTCGGCGCCGAAGCGGCCCATGCTCTTGTTGGCGTCGATGTCCTCCTGGTAAATCGTCAGCGCCTCCTGAATCAGGCGCTGACTCACGCTCGATCGATTGCCGCCGCTCGCGACAACCTGATTGAAAACGTTCTTCATCCGCTCGATCGCCCAAAACAGATTCACCGCCGTCGGCCGCGTCGCTGCCAGAGTCCTTGTGATTTCCCCGAAATCTTTCTGCAACTCATCAATATTGTTGGCCTTGGAATCGCGAACGCCCAACGCGACGCCCATAGCCGCGGCAACTCCGATTGCCGGCGCGCCGCGAATTACCATCGAGCGAATTGCATCGGCCACGCCCTCGTAGGTCCCAAAAACTGGATACTCCTCCGACGTCGGCAATTTTCTTTGGTCAATCATCCGAACGCCTTCGTCAGTCCATTCAATCGTTTTGAACATTTCGTTATTCTAGCATTGTGAAAGGATGCCTCATTTCCGCTGCCATGAGCGGCTCTGGCAAAACGACGGTTGCTCTGGGTCTGCTTTCCGCGCTGAAGCGCCGTGGTTTTGCGGTTCAACCGTTCAAGGTGGGACCCGACTTCATCGATCCTGGTTTGCAGGCGATTGCGGTCGGCCAACCAAGTCACAACCTGGATGGGTGGATGTTTTCGCGGGAGAAGAATGAGTGGCTGTTTGCTCACGCCTGCAATGGAAGAGACATCGCCATTGTTGAGGGCGTCATGGGTCTCTTCGATGGCTACGACGGAAAGTCCGACGCGGGAAGCTCCGCCGAGATTGCGCGATGGCTGGGTTTGGAAGTGGTTTTAGTTATTGATGCCTATGCGCTGGGACGCAGCGCCGCCGCGGTGATACACGGATTAGCGACTTTCGACCCACAAATTCGGATTTGTGGAATCATTTTCAATCGCGTCGCAGGTCCTGAGCATTTCCAGATTCTTGCGGACGCCGTTAAACATATTCCGATTTTCGGGTGGCTGCCGCACGAACCGTCGATTGAAATACCTGAACGGCACCTGGGCCTGATGACAGCCGAGGAAGAATTGCCTCAGGCGCGAATTCGCGAAATTGCTCAGCTCGTCGAGAAGCATCTAGATTTGGATTTGTTAATCCGTACACTCCCGTCTGTACAAGTCCCGACGGCAATCTCGCCCTTTGTTGCGGATGCGCCAAAGTCAGTTAAAAAGGTCGCGCTGGCGCACGACGCGGCGTTTTCTTTTTATTACGCGGCGAACCGTTTCGTGCTTCAAGAGGCCGGTGCGGAGATTATCGAATTTTCTCCGCTCCGCGATTCGCACGCACCCGAAGCGGATCTTTTGTACCTGGGCGGAGGATATCCCGAACTTCACCGTGAGGAGCTTTCATCGAATCGAACGATGCTCGCGTCTGTGAAACGGATGATTCAATCGGGAATGCGTTGCTATGCGGAATGCGGCGGCTTGATGTATCTCTCGCAAGCAATCAACGGTTCTCCCATGGCAGGCTTGCTGGAGACGACCGTTGAGATGACCGGCAAGCCTGTCGATTTCGGATACTGCGACGTCACGACGTTGCAAGCATCGATCCTCGGAGCTCCGGGAATTCAGGCGCGTGGACATCAATTTCATTTTTCAAACGTGACCCGCGCATCGCTCGCCCCGCTCTACAAAGTCCGGCAGCGAACCAAAGAATACGCTGAGGGATTCTGTTGGCCGACTGGCCTGGCTTCGTACGTTCACCTGCACTTCCTGTCCAACGTAGCAATCGCGCGAAATATGCTACAGTCATGAACTTCATGAACGATAAGTACGAAGCGGTTATTGGGCTGGAATGTCACGCTCAACTTCTGACGAAGTCAAAGTTGTTTTGCTCCTGTTCCACAAAATTCGGCGACCCGCCCAATATGAATACCTGTCCGGTGTGCCTGGGACTGCCGGGCCCCCTTCCGGTTCTAAATCGCGTCGCGGTCGCCATGGCGGTGCGAGCGGCAATCGGTCTGAATTGCAAGATTAACGGCGATTCTCAATGGGCGCGGAAGAATTACTTCTATCCTGATCTACCGAAGGGATATCAGATTTCTCAATACGATCGTCCACTGGCTGAACACGGATTCATCGAGATTGTTGTCAAAGGATCGCCGAAGAAAATTCGTGTCCAGCGAATCCACATGGAAGAGGACGCCGGCAAGTCTCTCCACGAAGGTTTTCCGGACTCCAGTAGATATACCTATCTGGACTTCAATCGGAGCGGCGTGCCTCTCGTCGAGATCGTTACCGCGCCCGACATTCGCTCTTCCGAAGAAGCGTACGATTACCTGTCGCGGCTTAAGCAGATCGTCGAATACCTGGACGTGTGCGACGGCAACATGGACGAGGGCAGCCTTCGCTGTGACGCGAACGTGTCCGTGCGCATCATCGGTGAAGAGAAGTTCGGGACGCGAACCGAACTGAAAAACATCAACTCATTCAAATTTGTCCAAAAGGCGATCGATTACGAAGTGCAGCGACAGATCGACGTGCTCGAGAGCGGGGGAAGAATTGTTCAGGAAACGCGCTTATGGAATAGCGTCGAAGAACGTACGGTCTCGATGCGAAGCAAAGAAGAAGCGCACGACTATCGTTATTTTCCCGATCCTGACCTGCCGCTCCTTGTTCTTGATGCAGAATGGTTGAAGAACGTTGAACGCAACATCGCAGAGTTGCCCGAAGCCCGGCGCCAACGATTTCAGAAAGAGTACGCTCTCACTCCATATGACGCTGAAGTCTTAACCATGACGCGCGCGCTCGCGGACTTTTATGAGCAAACCCTGGAACTGAGCAAACAGCCCAAGGCTGCTGCGAACTGGATCATGGGCGACCTGCTTCGCTTTTATAAGGACGACGGCGTGGATTTGAAGGACCTTTCGAAGTCGCCCGTAAAGCCTCAGATGTTGTCCGACATGATTACGCTCGTGGAAAACGGTACGATTTCGGGAAAGATTGCGAAGTCTGTCATTGAAGAAATGTACAAGACGGGCAAGACCGCGAAGGTCATTATCGAGGAGAAGGGACTGGTTCAGATTTCAAACACGTCGGAAATCGAAAAGATCGTGACGAGAGTTCTCGACGAAAATCCTCAGCCCGTCGCTCAATACAAAGCAGGAAAAACAGGAATGCTTGGATTTTTTGTAGGACAAGTGATGAAAATCACCGACGGTCGCGCGAATCCACAAGTTGTGAACGAACTTCTCAGAAAGAAGCTTGCGAGCTAAACATGGAGGAGTTATAGTGCCCCGCGCGATGGAGACCCTGGACGTCAAACGGAAGCAGATTTCAGAATTTTATCGCGAAGAATTCCTTCGCCATAAGAGTCGGCTTGAGCATCAACGGCCCTTCTTCGCCGAAAAGACTTACGACGAGATTGAGTCTGTTTTGAATCGCATCCTCGACGAGATCGATCGGATTTGCGAGGTGGAGAACTTCGAAGAACTCGCGAGCCACCTCTTACATCGAATCGACGTCGTTACGAATCTCTCCGCTTCGAAGGTCAACCCCACGTACCGAATTCACTGATCATTTTGGCGTTGCCGGCGGCGTGGCGGATGGCGCTGCTGACGGCGCCGGACCCGCGGCGGGAGTAGCAGCCGGTTGGCTGTCGATCAGCTTGATGACGTCCTGCGTGATGTCGGTCTTTGGATTGACGTACACGACGTTGGTTTGTGGATTTGAAACGTCAATGACGACGGTGTAGCCCTTCTCGGCAGCGTACTGCTGCATTATGCGTTGGGCATTCTCGCTGATGGGCCCCAGCAGGTTGGTTCGCAGATTCTCCATTTCCTTTTGCGCGTCTTCAGTAAGACGGTTGAGATCGGTCGTCTTCTTGTCGATGTCGCGCGCAATATCCGCTTTCGCGGCATCGCTGAGGACATTTCCGCGGCTCTTCAGATTGTTTTGAGCGTCGTCGATCTCTTTTTGTTTCGCTTCGAGGTTCTTCTGATGGTCGGTGTATTTGGAATTCCAGTTATCCTGCGCCTTTTTGCCGGCCGCGGATTCGACGACGACACGTTCGAAGTCGACGGTGGCGATCTTCGACTCCTGAGAGAAGGCAGCGTCGGGAATGAGTAGTGCGAAAACCGCGGAGAATAATATCCATCTCGTCTTGTGCGTCATAAGGTATGACCCCCTAAACTCCATATTTTCGGCGACTTCTTTTGAATTGTAAATGCCTGCGCGTTCAGAATGACTAGTCGATGCTGAAGCCGCCGGCCTTCTCGAAATGATGGGCGGCGCGTAGAAGTAGACTCTCCTGAAAATGATTCGCGAGCAGTTGCAGGCCGATTGGCATTTTGTCGCGGTTCTTTCCACAGGGCACGGAAATCCCCGGAAGGCCACACAGGTTGCACGTGATGGTGAAAATGTCGGCGAGATACATTTCCAGAGGGTCAGCGGTCTTTTCGCCGATCTTGAAAGCGACTGACGGGGACGTCGGAGTCAGGATGAGGTCGACCTTTTCAAATGCGCTGTGAAAGTCCCTCAGCATGAGGGTGCGGACCTTAAGAGCCTTTAAGTAATAGGCATCGTAATATCCCGCGCTTAGCGCATACGTACCGAGGAGAATTCGCCGTTTGACTTCCTTGCCAAACCCGGCCGCCCGAGTCTCGCGATACATGTCCGTCAGACTGCCGTTAGCGCCCTCGCGCAAGCCATAACGCACGCCGTCAAATCGCGCAAGATTCGAACTGGCTTCAGCCGTGGCGATCAAGTAGTACGTCGCCACAGCGTACTCGGTATGCGGAAGACTGATCTCTTCGATGCGGCAACCGAGACTTTCAAAAAGACGTATCCCCGCCTCTATTTTCGCTTTCACCTCGGGATCAATTCCGGCGCCGAAATATTCTTTAGGCACGCCAATCCGAATCTCTTTGATCGGCTGATCCAGGTTTCGAACAATTTCATCGACCGGCGTGTCCGCAGACGTCGAGTCGTAGTGATCAAAGCCGCTGATCAACTCGAGCAATTGCGCGCATTCTCGAACCGTCTTTGCAAAGGGACCGATCTGATCCAGGGATGAAGCGAACGCGACCAAACCATATCGGGACACCCGCCCATACGTGGGCTTCATTCCGACAACGCCGCAAAACGAAGCGGGCGTGCGAATGGAACCGCCAGTATCTGAACCGAGAGCTGCCAGCGCCATACCCGCTGCAACGCTCGCGGCCGAGCCGCCGCTGGAACCTCCGGGTACGCGGTCTAAATTGTGAGGATTTCGCGTCGGGAAGAATGCGGAATTTTCATTGGATGAACCCATAGCGAATTCATCCATGTTCGCTTTACCGATGACAATTGCCCCCGCCCCCCGCAATCTATCGACGGCAGTGGCGGTGTATGACGGTACATAGCCTTCAAGGATTCGAGACGCGCAGGTGGTCGGGACATCACGAATCACCATATTGTCTTTGATGGCAATCGGTACGCCTGTAAGAGGCTCTAACGGTTCGCCGGCGGCAATCTTCGAATCAATTCGGCGAGCCTCCTCGAGGGCGCGATCGCGACAAAGCGTGATAAATGCATGAACATCGCGATCTACGCGATCAATCTCTTCGAACACATTGTTGATGACTTCGGTTGCGGACAGGTCTTTGTTCCGGTAGAGACCGACCAGTTTGTCCACCGTCAGGTTCTTCAGGTTCATCGTTCGGTGATCACCTTTGGCACCTTGAAAGGTTTCCCGGTTTTGACGGCGTCCGAGCTGCCAATGCGTGCGACCACACGGTCGTCCCGAACGGCGTGTCTGGCGCTTGTGACCACTTGGGGCGTCGGTTCGATGCCGGTGACGTCAACTTGGTTCAGCTGTTCAACGTAGTCCACAATCCGACTGAGTTGTTCGGCCAATTCGTGGCGCTCGCCCTCGGGAACATTGAGATTGGCCAGTTTTGCAACGTACTCGACGTCGGCTTCAGTGATTTTCATGAGTAAACGCGATCTCCGTAATACGCTGACTCTCCCACGGTTCGTTAATTTTCCGCAGGAGCTGAGGTTTCATCCGAGCCAGCTGCCGGCGCCAGACTAAATCGGGAACGTTAATAACAACTGTAGAACCTTGAATCGCCACCACTTGCGTAACCGAGGAGAGTTTCTCACCAGCCAGCCCCGGCCAAAGTTTTTGCAACAACATCAAATCCAGTTCGACGTCCCAGTTGCGCGATTGGCGAAACCGGCTTATGAGAGTGCGGATAGAGGGATCCAGCGACATTAGTTTCAGCTCAAAATTCGAAACTATACCTTATTGCGGGCGAGGCCATCGTAGGAATAGCGGCAAAGACTCAGGGAACAGGATGAGACACGATTTGTTCAAGTGAAAGAAGGTTTGTTCCGAGCCCAAACAAGCTTTGTTCGAAGCGTTCAGGTTTTGTTCAGGCGGTACCCAAGATTTGCGGGGCCCGAACAAAATTTGTTTAGCTCGGACAAAGGATGTTGGAGCTCGAACAAAACTTATTTTGCTCGAATGAAGTTTGTTTAGGCCGTTCGACGTTTTGTCCAGCCAATTTAAATATTTTGGCCATCATTTTGACTCGTTGAACAGGCGGCATTCCGCTTCGTTCCCGCTAAAAACCTCGTTGATCCACGCTCGTAAAAACGCTAGGCTGACTCGCTTATGCTTAAGGACGAACTTATAAAGAACATCACTGATCGTAAGGCCCGAATTGGAATCATCGGGCTCGGGTATGTCGGGCTGCCGCTTGTTCTTCGTTTCGGAGAAGAAGGTTTCAAAGTGGTTGGCTTCGACGTCGATATTGAAAAGGTTAAGAAGCTCAACGCCGGACAATCCTACATCAAACACATTTCTGCAGACCGGTTGCAGACGCTGAACCAAAATAAGCAATTCACTGCGACAACAGACTTCGGACGGTTAGCCGAGGTCGATTGCATCATTATTTGCGTTCCGACGCCTCTCACTGAAAAGAAAGATCCGGACCTGCAGTACATCGAAAAAACCGCCGAATCGGTAGCTCAGACGTTAAGAACGGGGCAGCTGGTCTCGCTGGAAAGTACGACATATCCGGGCACAACCGAAGAGGTCCTGCTCACGCGTTTTCGCAAGACCGGTCTGGAAGTCGGCAAAGACTACTTCCTCGTGTTTTCGCCAGAACGCGAGGATCCGGGCAACCCGCGATTTTCCACGCGCACTATTCCTAAAGTTGTAGGAGGCGTGACACCGGGCTGTCTCGAAGCCGGTCAGACGCTTTATGCACAGGTGATTGATCGCGTCATCACGGTGTCCTCAACACGAGCGGCCGAACTCGTCAAGTTGCTCGAGAACATTTATCGATGCGTCAACATTGCGCTCGTCAACGAACTCAAACTGCTGACCGATCGCATGAACATCGATTTGTGGGAAGTGATCGAGGCTGCCAGCACTAAACCCTTTGGCTTTACGCCTTTCTTTCCCGGACCCGGACTTGGCGGGCATTGCATTCCGATCGATCCGTTCTATCTGTCGTGGAAGGCGAAAGAATTTGATTTTTCCACGCGATTTATTCAATTGGCCGGCGAAATCAACACGTCGATTCCCTATTACGTCGTGGAAAGAACAGCAAGCGCGTTGAACGATCGCTCGAAACCGCTTCGCGGATCCAAAATTTTGATATTAGGCGTCGCTTACAAAAAGGATGTTGACGACGTTCGCGAATCACCGGCGCTGGAAATCATGGAATTATTGCAAGCGCGCGGAGCCCAGCTGACCTTCAGCGATCCATTTATCCCGCAGCTTCATAAAATGCGCCACTATGACTTCTCACACATGTCGTCCGCCCCGCTCACGAAGGACTTGCTGCAATCGCAGGACGCGGTGCTTATCACCACGGATCACACCGATGTGGACTACGGCTTTGTCGTCCAGCATTCGCAACTGGTCATCGATACTCGTAACGCGACTCGCGGCGTAAAGCAGGGACGCGAAAAAATCGTCCGCGCCTGAGCGCCTTTCTCAAGGGTTTCAGGATTCTGTTTACAAAAAGTCATCGGCTTCTTCTAATAACTCGTCGTTTTGGAGTTGGCGTTTTGTTACTAGAGGGTCAACACGGATGAAGTCGATGTTCTACAATACGGCTGAGCGGGCGTATCGATCGCCTGGGAGTGTTACAGGCGCTCGAGCCTTTACCCACCTCGTTGGGAAGAGCCGAGTAAAGAAGGTCCTGCTCGTGGTCGGCGACATCGTCGTCCTGTATGTCGCGCTCCTTTTGGCCCTTGTTATTCGTCACCAGGCATTTCCGACCTATTTCGAAATAAAGACGATTTTTTGGCCTTTTTCCGCCCTTTTTGGCGGCTGGTTGCTGGCATTCTACATTGGCGATCTTTATGAAATCGCGGTCAACAAGAACGAAGTAAAGTTCTACAACCGGCTCCTCAGCGTCTTGTGGCTAAACTGCGGTATCACAGCTGTTTATTTTTACTTCGCGTCCTCAGCCCTATTTGATGCTCGTCCGCAGACGGTTTTCGTCATATTCGGCGTCAGTTCCTGCGTTCTTATGGCGTTCTGGCGATACGGCTATAACTGCCTTTTGGAGCAGCCCACCCTTCAACGCAATATTCTCGTCGTCGGATTGAATGAAGGGGCATACGAACTTATCGATGAGATTGTCAGGCGGCCTCAGCTGGGATACAGAATCGCTGCGGTGGTCCATCACGATGACGCAGTGGGCGAGACTATCGTTCCCGGCGTACCGGTTTATGACGACCGGGTGAATATCAGAGAGTTGATGCTGGAAGAGAACATCAGCACTGTTGTGGCCGCATTCGACCCCAGGACGAATGTGACGCTGCTGCAGCAGCTCTTCAACAGCCTGTCCCTGAAGGTCCAGTTTTTCGAACTTCCGACGTTTTACGAGCGGTTAACCGGAAAAATTCTGATCAACAGCATCAGTCACATTTGGTTTCTTGAGAATCTCGCGCAGGCCGACAAGAGCTTCTTCGAGTTCTTTAAACGGGCCTCAGACCTCGTTTGCGCGCTTGTGCTGGGCATTCTTGTACTTCCCTTCATTCCCTTCATTATCCTGGCCATCAAACTCGACTCGAAGGGTTCAGTCCTGTTCTTTCAGACGCGCGCTGGGTTGCTCGGCAGGCCATTTCGGGCCATAAAGTTCCGAACGATGCGAGCGACTGCAGAAAGCGACGGCATCGCGCGCTGGGCTCAGAAAAATGACCCCCGAATCACCCGGATAGGCAGATTCCTTCGTAAGAGCAGAATTGACGAAGTGCCACAGCTGCTGAACGTACTCAAAGGCGAAATGTCGCTGATTGGACCTCGGCCGGAAAGACCAGAATTCGTCAAAAATCTGGAAAAGGATATTCCCTTTTATAATGAACGACATCTGGTCAAACCTGGCATAACTGGCTGGGCTCAGGTGCGATTTCGGTATGGGGCATCTGTAGCAGACTCGTTCAAAAAGCTGGAATACGACTTTTTCTACATCAAAAACAGGTCGATCGCCCTCGACTTTGCCATTCTCCTAAAAACCATCAGCATTGTCCTGACCGGCGGAGGTCAGTAAGTATTTCCTAAAGCTCCGGCTGCATCTTGACGATTAGTTCTTCGAGATATTCGGAGGGATTATGTCAAGACAAGGACGTGTTTTAGACAGCCGCGAGGTTCGCACCATACTTATGCTCCTCGCTTCCACGGACACCCCGATTCCAGCAATTGCCCAGAGAATGGGTTGCAGCCGAAGCGCGGTCGTCGCCATCAACCGCAAATTCCAGATCCGTGACTATGCCGGTCGGCGCAGCACCTGGAATACGATCGCGAAATCGCCTGAAGAATTACAGCCCGAAACTACTAGGAAATAATAAGGGTCTTCTCAGTTACTTTTGCGAAGCACTGAGGACACCGAGCCGGACGCGGCAAAAGATATTCAATCCGAGTTGGATCGTTGCCCGTAATAGCATCCAAAAGGTAATCAAAAGCAATTTCGGCGTGAGAGGCGCATTGTTCGCAGCCAGTGAGCAACGATTGCGCCTGAAGGAGGACCTCGTCGTCGATAAGCACGATCTCGGTTTCAGCGGGAGAGGGCTCAAATTCCTTAAGCTGACGCTTGCCTGAAGAAACTTCTACCAAAGTACTCTCTGTGATGGGGGCTTTACACTTCGGACAGCGCGCCTGAGACGTCAGGTAATAGGCGCCACGCGAGCCAACAACATCGTCTAGAACATCGTTGAACCGCAAGGAGGCGCGCTTGTCACAGCGTTCGCAACACGTCACCCGACGAATGGCATTTTCAAGCGTCTCGCGGGCAACCGTGACTATTTTCCCTACTTTTAAAGAAGCTTTGTGTCTCATCTGCAGCAACCCATCAAATCGGCCCTTGTTTGCCTGTATTGAGCAGGTTACGAACCAAATGAGTGCAAAGGGCGATGGCTATGTAGGTTTCGAGTGGTATTAGACTTAACTTACGTCAAATCAATGACTCTTCGGAAGAAAAGGCAAGAAATTTCCAAAGATGGGTGTAAACGTTTCGGCTACGCGGGGTCGGTAAAAGTGCGCAAAATCTCCAGACTTTTAGATTCGTCTACGGACTTTGTACCAAACAAGTCCGACCATTTCGTGTAGGGTCTCACTGTTCAACGCGATTGCGCGCCAGTTCGGTATCAAATCGCTGAAATCGTATTCCAAAGACGTAAAGCGGGCTGGAGCCGGCGTCACCCGCAGACCGAATTTACGAAAGCTCGCCGCTGCTCGCGGCATGCTGCTCGCCTCAACCACCAAGACAACGGAATTAACGCCATGCTGACGCAAAACTTCGGAGCCGAACTTCGCGTTTTCATAAGTCGACCGAGAGGAGCACTCGATCCAAATCTCATCCGCAGGTATTCCCTCAGCCTCCAACGTCTGCCTCATCACTTGCGCGTATGACTCTTCATCAACTCCGCCGCCCGTCGCGAGAATCGGCAGCGGCTTCCAATTCTTAAACAGCCAGACTGCGTGTTGCAGCCGGATGTATGTGTCCTGCGCCGCAAGCGGATAGGGCGAGCTCGGCTCGGGACGCCTGACGCTCCCGGCCAGAACAACGATCGCCTGCGCATCCGACGCCTGGATCCTCGGATCCTGGCTGTACCACATTTCTAAAGGCCGCGAAAACAACCAGGCGGTGAAGTTCAGGGAAACCAGCAACATTCCAACGACGGTGAAGGTGAGCAACAAAGGACGTTTGCCCTTGGTTGATTGACGCCACGCTCGCACGGTCGCGATAAATCCCGCGAGGATCAACAGCGGTAGAGCGGGCTCAAAGTAGGACACGCGAGGAAGTATACGAGTTTGGCGGCTTCCTATAAATTACTTGTTGACAATCATTCTGCAGAATGGAAAATACCGAAGATCCAGACACGATTTCTGTTCGGCAGCTTTCGCTTCTTGGGACTGTCCATGCGGTAGCTTCAGATTCGTGTGCGGGTTTATCTGCTTGCCTTCAACCGGGTTGGCTGGACCTGTACACGAGCTGCTCTGATCAAAGGTCGGGGTTCGCATGGGAGCGGTCGATATGACCAATTCCCGACGTCAAACAGCAGCATTCTTCCCAAGACTTTCACGTTGACGCCAAATTGCCGATGGCCTCTGCGGTCAAAGAGAGTCCCGACAGCACCGCGTAGGGGTCCAGTAAACATGCGGACGGGTTGTCCGCTTCGACGTTCCACAATTTCATACGGCAAGTCGCTATTAATCGCGGTTTGCAACGCCGAAAACTCTCCATCATCACAAGAAAGCGGTTCGGGAAGGCCAAGGACGCATTGCACTCCCGGAATCGTACTCACTCGAATCCGTTCGTCTAGATCGAATCGACAAAAAATGTGTCCCGGAAAGAGCAGCCTTTTGACCCGGGACGGTCTGTTTTGGAGAACACCACTTTCAGGAAGAAACGTCTCGAATTTGCGCTTCGTCAGTTCACGCTCGACAAGAGGTTCGAACGTTGAACGTACCTTCAAAAGGTACCAGCGTTTGTTCTCGGCCATCACAGCTCCTTGATTCCTCAAGCGATTCCTCAAGCGCCCCCGGTTTTAAAGCCAAGCCATCCTAGAACCGGGACAGTGATTACTCAAGAAGCTTAGTCAGCCTATTCGTTTGCGCCCAGCGGCGTAGGAAGTCGAGCCCAAAATTCCAAAGAGACGTACAGGTTTAAGTCCTGCATTTCGGTTTCAATCATTCCTAAGAGGGGACGTCGGTATGGGAACGTCGCTCACAACAGTCATGCTGAGGCTGGACGATTGGGGTTGGAGCTTTCAAGAGCTCCAGCAGCCGCCAAAGCGTGTCTGGACTGCGCGCACCACTGGGGCTGATTGGATCAGCCAGATTGCTGCGCAACTGACGAGGGGAGTTGTCAGTCCGGATGGCGACATCCTGCGCAAGTCGATCCAGGAGCTTCTGCTGCATATTGCAGGACCCGATCCTGAGCGCACGGCCGATGAAGCCAGGCGGCGACTTGGCGCATTCATCCAACGGCATGGACCGACAAGCCTGCTTCGACGATTCCTCTATCTCCACGTATTTAACGTCGTCTGGTTGAACACGAGCGAGGCTTTCAGGCTGCGAGCCTGGACGCCGAACTCGTTTTTAGACGACATGAATCAGGTCGAGAAGGATTGCCGTCGGATCGTGCGCGCGATATGGCGATCACTCAAGATGACTGGTCCGCTTGATCCGACATCCGCAACGCAGCTGGTACAAAGAATTCGAGAGCGGCTTAACTCGCAGTAGGTTTTGGAAGGAAAAAACCATGGTCAGGTCACAAGGACGGTACTTTACAAAGGAGCAAATCCAACGCATTGTCCTACTCTTAAGGGATACGGAAATGACGTTGCCTGAAATTGCTGCGCGAATGCGATGCAGTCGAAGCGCTGTCGCAGCGATCAATCAAAAATATCAGGTGAGAGACTACGAAGGCCGACGAGGGCAATGGACAATCACCTGGACATCGAACTTCGACGAAACCAAATCCGATAACCGAGTCGCTTAGGTCGACAGGGAAATTCCGACAAAGATGTCGGACGGATGGCTGCAAAAACTCGTCCTGGCGGAGCCTTCTTTAATCGGCCGGCGCTGCTACTTTCTTTGCCGAATCACGCGTTAAATCCGCCCACGAAGAATCACCTCTCCGCGTTCCCGGCTGCCTCAATTCCGGCATCACCACATCCAACAAATCTTGTCTCAATTGCCCCTGGCGACAGCCTGGATCCCAGGTGTAATTGCTGGCTGCGATGATGTCTGCGCAGTCTGCGGCCTGAAGGCCAATTAGGTCGGCCGCCTCGCTCCAGCACCCTTCCTGCACGAATTTTCCAGTCCGAGAAAAGACCACCGCGGTAATAGGGTCAAAAACCCTCTTTAGCCTGTCGTTCTTGAGCTGTCCGCGAATGCACCCACGCGTCAGACACCAGTCAAAAGCGTTCTGAATCCTGCCCAGCTCAGATCGTATTTCCGTCGACGTCATCGCGTCCGCACGACTTCCATAAAGTTCGTGGCGGCGTTCGCTGACTTGGCTATCGTCCTTCCTAAATCGGGTCATTTCTTCACGCATTTAGGCTCCTCCTGGCTGCAAGTGGTCCAATCTTCTAGACCGTCCGTCAGTGCAGCAAGCAAGCATCCACGACAACCCGCGTGAACTGCGCCAATTAAAACACAAAAGTTAGCAAAATGTTAGACGATTGCTTACGTCTGGTTCATCAAGGCGACGGAAGAGGAACCTGTCAAGTTCGATTACAAAAATGTAAAAGAAATTGACAAACGGTTATTCGGATCCTAGTATGCACCGTCACTCAAAACTCACAGTATGGACAATGAGGCCCATGTCCGGTCTCGTCCAGAAAGAAAACTAAACCGATTTTCGGCAGTGACGGGCTGCCTGAATGACTCTTTCCGACGTGCAACGCAAAAGTTGTAAGTAGCTTTCTAGAAAGAAAGTGAGGATTAACGGAAAGCAAGACGCCGATCGTTAAACCCGCTGACCGTTTGGGGACTCTGAGTCAGTTGAGAGGAATTCAATGAATCTGAGTGGTAATGACGGATTTTGGTATGCGCTTCATGTGCGACCTCGTTTCGAAAAAGTGGTTGCGCGCAATCTCCACGGCAAGGGCTATGAAGAATACTTGCCCTTGTATCACCGTCGCAGTCGCTGGTCCGATCGAATAAAGGATGTCGAACTTCCTTTGTTTCCTGGATACGTTTTTTGCCGCTTCAACGTACTTCAACGTCTTCCGGTACTCATGATACCCGGTGTGCACACGATTGTCGGGATTGGTAAGACGCCGCTAGCCGTAAATTCCTTCGAACTCGACAGCATCCGCGCTGTCTTGGCCTCAGGTTCGCATTACGAGCCGTGGCCTTTCATGGAGGTTGGAGAAAAAGTTCAGGTGGAATACGGTCCGCTGGCGGGAACGAACGGAATCGTAACGATGTTGAAGAACAGCTATCGGCTTGTGATCTCCGTTAACTTGCTTCAACGATCAGTTGCTGTTGAAATCGATCGGGAGTGCTTGAAACCGATAGGAAATGGTCAGTCCGCTCAACCGAGAATCATCCCAAATACCCGCGCGGTCGCCCGGTAATTTGGTCGGTTGATCGAAGCCTAAGATTCAGAAGGGATTTTCTTACTCACCGGAAGGATCAGCGTAGGCGAGAGAACTCCGGCCAGCAGCGACAATACGCATATTAAGGCATACGCGATGTGACAGGGAACTACCGCAACTGTTGCTGCCAGTCCGCGTTTCTTTGCAACCAAAGCGAAGAATTTCCGATTTAGTCCAACAAAAAGACCCAACAACACAGCCGCAGCCGCGAATAGAGCAGGCGCAAAAAATCCACCGACCAGACACGCAACAAAGCCCAAAGCCGCCATCGCGGCGACTCGTTGCGACCAACTGAAGTTCAACTCATTTCTCCACTCATTGCTTGAGCGCATGAGTCGCACCCAGGGAATTCCCCTGCAAAACAAATCCGTATGGAGCCACTTGGAGACTGTCCAATACTTGCGGTGCTTCACTTGGAGTTCGGAAAATATCCAAACTTTGACGCCCTTCCGCGCGATACGTAATCCGAGTTCAATATCCTCGATGGATGGACGATAGTAGAACTCGGACAAGCCCCCCATTTCCAAATAGAGTTCGCGTCTGATCACGCCGCAACCGCACCAGAAGGTCGAAACGGCGCCGCCCGCCGATTGCTGGTGCGTGAAATGATGCAGGAGATTGCGATAGGTCGAGATCAAACTGGGATGTTCAGGAGTGTCGTCATACGAACCGAAGAACGCCTGAATGCCGGGATTCTCGGCAATGATCTTTTTGGCCTGAGCTACAGTGTCATGGCAAGGAACGGTGTCGGCATCGAGGAAAAACAGGTAATGGCCTGTTGCCTTCGTCGCCAGTAAATTGCGTGCAACGGCCGGGCCCCTTCCGACCTGATGGAAAATGCGGACGTTCAAATTCAGCGGCGCGACGTCTTCGCGTTGCAAAGGAATCCGACTGCCGTCATCACAAACGAGAATCTCGCAGTCCGTTAGATCCTGTTCGATCAGGCTGCGCAGACAGACTCGCAGATTCTCTTGATCGTCTCGAACGGGTATGAGGATTGAGAGCATCATACTGAAAAACGGGGCGGCCTATTTGGCGTACGAATCGACGATAAAGTTATAGATTCGTCCGAATACGAAGCCCACCACGAAACCTACCACCAGGCCGTAGAAAAATCCGATGAAACTTCCGATAAAACTGACGCTATACCCGGGGAAGTATTGGCTGAGCAGCGAAAGATGTGGACCAATCTCCCTACCGCCTTTGACGACCAGCCAAATTGTGGCGAGGAAGAGTGTGAGGCCCGAAAATGCTCCCAGGACAACGCCAAGGGTGATGCTGTTGAGGCGAACAATTGTGTGACGTAATTCGTCGTCGTTCGTATCCATCAAGACCACTGGTGTTTTCGAAGCCAGTTGCTGCCTTAAGAAGGTCACCATTGTACTCTAAGAACCTCCCACTCGCTGAATCTGTTGCGGTACGCGAGGCTGAGTTGCGGCCACGACGGCCAGATCGTCGATCTCCTTCTTTTCGCCCTGGATCTCCTCGTGGTATTCCTGGTCAACGTTAACGCCCCATAAGTCGTAATCGTGACCTTGGATGTTTTTCACGGCCAGCATTGCCGTGAGCATCGAATGATCTTGATTGTTGTATCTGTGCATGCCGTTGCGGCCAACGACTTGAAGATTCGGAATGCTCGCGAGGAATTTGCGGACCACGTTGAGGGCCTCATTGTAGCCGCCGTCATACACGGGATACGCCTTCGGCATACGGACAACCGCGCCGTCTTCGATCTCTTCGATCTTCGCAAGACCAAGCTTTTCGAGTTCTTTTTTGCCCAGCGCGATCAGATCTTCGTCGGAAGTTGTCCAAAGCCCGTCTCCCTCAAAGCAGAAGTATTCGAGGCCGAGGCAAGTCTTGTTGGGGTCGGGAACCATCTCCGGACTCCAGTTTTTGAAATTCTGAATGCGGCCGAGTTTGACGTCAGGATCGTGGATATAGATCCAGTTATCTGGAAACAAATTGGGCCTGTTGATGACCAGGGCGACTGTCAAAAAATCGCGATAGTTCAGGTTATTCGCGGCTTTGAGGACTTCTGTTGGCGCTGGAGGATCGAACTTCTGGATCAGCTCCCGAATTGGCATACTGCTGACGAAATGGGAACCCTCGACGATTTCCGTCCTGCCCGCAGTCGACATCCGAACTCCCGTAACCGCTTCACCATCCCAAACGATATTCGTGGTGTCACTCTCGAAACGGATCTGGCTGCCGCTATTGGACACGATGTTGGCGACGCGCTCCCACATCATGCCGGGCCCCTTCCTTGGATAATGGAAGGAATCGATCAGTGTCTTGATGACGGCGCGTTTGTCTTCAGGCTTCTGCAGCACCGCTGCTTTGAGCGCTTGCAACAGCGATAGTCCCTTGATGCGCTGCGCGGCCCACTCGGCGGAAAGTTCGCTGCAAGGTATACCCCAGACCTTCTCCGTGTAGCTCTTGAAGAAAATGCTGTAAAGGCGATAGCCAAAACGATTCGACACCCACTGCTCGACATTAACTTCCGGCAGCGTCGGCATCAGTTGAGCTTTCATGTAGCTCAACAGGATTAAAATCGCATTGACGATTCCAAGATTTCGGAGAGCATTTGCAGGTCGCAGCGGATAAAAGAAGAATTTCTTGTCGTAATAAATTCGCGATAACCGCTCGCATTGGAGGAAGTCTTCCTGGAGCACCTCGTTCCACATGTCTTCAACAGCTCTGACTTTTGTGAAGAAGCGGTGTCCCCCAATGTCGAAGTGATAGCCCTTGTGCTGGACTGTACGCGCAATTCCACCGACTACTTTGTCCTTTTCCAGAACAATCGATGAAATACCCGCCTTACAGAGTTCAAAGGCTGCCGTTAGCCCCGCAGGACCGGCGCCGATGATCACAACTTTCTTATCTTTTTGAGAAACAGACATCAATTTCTCAGTTATCAAAACGATCTAAAAAGTGCTCAGCCGATAAATTCGCCCACAAGCGGACGGCATGCAGATAAATAGTTACGGTCAGATTTCTTAAAGAAGCCAAACCCCATCCACCGATAAATCCAAACAAAAGGCCGTAAGCGCCTCCAATTACACTTCCCTGCCACGTGACGGAATAGCCGGGGAAATACTGCGCCAGCAGGATCAGATTCGGGCCCACCTCCTCACCGCCCTTCACAACCAGGGCCGCCGTTGCCCAAAAGACTCCACAACCCAACACGATGCTGCAAGCAACGCCACAGGCCACGGCGTGCACCCGGGCAAACGTCCGGATAAAGAGCTCATCGGTTGTTTGCGGTCGATCCATTAGCCCCCTTCTAATCCGGTCGTAGTCAACCACAGATATGTCCTTTCGTCTATGCTGCCCTGGCGACTGTCAGTGTCTCACCGAGACATTCGGGGCGAGTGCCTGTATCCGCCCAAGAAAAAGACGTCGTGCTAGAATGCCCCGGCAACGAGGATGGCCGCGAAATCGGGCCAAGCTCGTCGCTGGAGAGTAAACGGATGAGTGTTGTCCGCAAGATACGGCGCGTAATGGGCCGTGGACTGTCGCTAATACCCGGCTCGAGCACGCGGGTCTTTACCTCAATTTATAACTATCGTTTATGGGAAGACGGTGAGACCGCTTCGGGGGACGGATCGACGCTCCAACAAACCGAACGGGTCAGAGCTCTATTACCGGCCCTGCTTCGCAAGTACGACGTCAAAACGCTTTTGGACGCCCCCTGCGGCGATTTCCACTGGATGAAGGAATTGCGCCTCGTAGAGGACGGCCTGATTGACCGTTACATGGGCACGGATGTCGTCCACGAAATTATCGAAGGCGCGCGCTCCCGCTATGCGATTCCTGGCCGCGCCGAGTTCTTTGTCTCCGACCTTTCGAAGGGTCCTCTTCCGAGCGTCGATTTGGTGCTTTGTCGGGATTGCCTCGTGCATTTGCCGCTGGACGTCGCGGTTAAAGTCATCAGTTCTTTTAAGGCGAGCGGATCGCGGTTCTTGTTGAGCACTCACTATCCTGGCCTGCTCAAAGCAAACAAGAACATCCGGATGGGAAATTGGCGTCCCCTAGATTTAACGCTGCCGCCGTTCTCCCTGCCTGCGCCCGTAGAAGTCATTAACGAAGGCTGTAGCGAAGCGCGAGACTTCCCTCAGAAAAGTCTCGGACTCTGGAGACTAGACGACGTTCCGAGTCTCGGCTAAGGCTCTACCGTTGTTGAGCGGAGCTGCTCAACTTGCGGGAAATATCGGCAAGCACGGCGTCGGCAACCAGGCGATTTCCTTCCGGACTGTAATGAAATACAGGTGAAAACAATGCTTCGCGAGCATCCTTTCTCGCTTCGAAGGTTGCCGTTAAATCAGTTATCGGTAGCCCATTTTTCTGCGCAATCTGCAGAACATGATCGTGAAGATTATTGGCGTAATCCTTCGGGAACTGTGTCCGAAAGTCCAAGCGCACGGTCTTTGGAACGCCGAAGCGGCGAATGGTGGGAAGGTAGACGAAATGAAGTTGTCCACCCCAGGATTGCACCGTCTTATTGGCGTTGGCGAGAATCTCATCAAAAAGGATCCAGTCCGCCTCTCTCAATGGTCTGACGTCAGGCTTACTGTTCAGATCGTCGCGTAGTTCAAGCAGAAAAGTCCGAGTTCTCGTCACGGCGAGAAACTGTTTGATCTTCTGGATGAAGCGGTTCGACTCAGCCACCACTGCACGCTGCTCGGCTTCTTCATTTGTAATGAAGGCGGCAACAAGGCGGTCGATCTCATCCTGTCTTGCCGGCAAATTCTGGGTGAAATTGTTCTCCCTCAAATATCGCATCAGGATGTCGTTAGCCCTTTCGTACTGCAGATCTTCGATGTCGTTCTCGAAAAAGAACCACAGCACAAGCTTCGGTTTGAGGGCAGGGAGATATTCCTTTAACGTGGCCAACTCAAAGAATGGTCCATTCGATGTGATTCCGAGGTTTATCGTTGCCGGAAAATTGTTGCGGATACGCGCGATGTAATTTTCCTGATCTTCCACGCAGTCGCCGTGCGTAAAAGAGTCCCCCAGGGCGGCAATGGAAATTTCAGGAAGGTCCCAAACCGCCCGCGGATTGTTGAATCCATGTTGATCGGACTGGATGATTAGATATTTTCCGCTTTCGTTGCAAACGACCGAAGTCTTCCGCGACATACCGCCGACAGGCAGGAACTCGTGGCCGTTGGACTGGATTGACGAGATCAGCTTTCCAGACTTGTCCTCCAAAAGATAAGCATGGGAAGGTGGGTTTGTAACGGCGTCTACACCTGTCTTACGAAGGTCGTCAAGAACGTCCAATCTGGTTCGGCGATCGTATCCTTCTGGTAAATTCAGTGGCGCAAGCATGCCGACAAAGATAAAGAGTCCTTCCACGAGGTAAATGGAAATTCCTGCAGAAACAAGCATTACGGCAAGGTTGATTCGCGTACGCGGACGCAGCCACTCGCTTCCTATAAGCGCTAAACCTAGTAGACCGGGTAAGATGTAAACCACGAACGCAGTTTTGGAATGTCCAATTAAGTAGCGCTCGGCGTTGAGCAGAATGTAGAAGAAAACCAGCAAACAGACGCCGGCCACAGTCCGCAGGAACCCGTTGGCAAATCTCGAAGCAGTCATGTTTAGTGGTTAATTTCCGATTTGCCTAAAGAGCATCACTCGCATACACTCGCGCCGCTTGGAGGCATAGGATAGAGCCCAGTTTGATATATGTCAGTAGCGGGATCGAACGCACATCAAACCTTAAATCCGCTGATGACCAGCGGTAAGAAATACGAGCAAACCGCTTGGTTTGACAATATATACACCCAGGGCGCCATTGTATTCGCACTCCTTTTGTGCGCCCGGTGGCTGGCTATATACAGCGTCTATTTCTACGAGGGTGACGAGATTTCAATCGCCGCAGGCATCGCAGCCCTCGTTCGTGACAATGTTGGAGCTTTGTACCACTATACCCCGCAGCTTGGGTATTACCGACTCGTGGAATACATCGATCTACTGTTTGGTGGACGAATCGCGCTGATTCCGCCCATCATGAAAGGGCTTTCGGCAATTGCCGGCGCGCTGATTCCCACTCTCGGCTTACTGGCTTTCCGTAATGAACTCACGATTCGTGAGCGGTATTTGGCCGCCCTGTCTCTCGCGGTCAACCCGATTATTTGGAAGAGCAGCCAGTATGGAAACACTGCGATCCCAGCGGTCGCTCTTACAACGGCATCCGTTGTGATCCTTTCTAATAACCCCGGCTCCGCCGGTCGGATCGCGGCGCTGGCGTTACTGGGACTGGGAACTCTCGTTCGCGGCGACATGGTGCTGCTCGTTCCAATCGTCTTGTTCCTGCTATACCGGAACGTGGGCTCCATTGGTCGGGCGCTGAAGTGGAGTCTTGGATTCGCTGCCATCATGGCCGGCGTATATGGGCTGGTATTCGCTTTCGATTCTCGAATTGACAATGTTGCCTCGGCTGTTGCGAATCATACGCTCGGTCCAACTCCAACGAACTTCTGGGAATATCTTCTCTGGTCGATGTCGCCAATCCCGTTTCTTTTTGCGATTTGGGGCATGCACAGCCTTCTGGATTCGCGAAGCCGCCTATTCGGAAGTCTCCTTATCTGGTGCCTCCCGATCCTGGTGTTCTACTTTCCTTCGGCCACGATTCCCCGTTATTTCCTGGTCAGCGTCATACCCTTATCGATTGCATGCGCCGTCGGCTTGCATGACGTCGCCGCTCGATTACGAAATCACGTGGGTTCGCTGGTCGCGTGGACGGCAGTCACGGCATTGGCAAGCGCACATCTGATATTCAGTCTTGGGCATTTTTCGTTGACCAATCTGAAGACTCCTCTCCAGGGCGCCAACCTTCCTTACATTCAAGCCGGCGAGGAGTTGCCGACAGGAGCACTGATTTATCAAACTTATCTGGATCCTGGCGTCTTTGCCTGGTCTTTCCGTAAACCGTTCGGTGACACGACCGCATACTGGGAGCCGGAGACTTTCGCGAAGACGCTCAGTACGCTGGCGGATCCGGCTGCTCCGAAGCGCACTGTGATCGTTTTGTTGAGCGGAGGTTGGACTCACGCATTTCTGTATCACACCCAGGAGGCTGGCGCTCGATACATCTCACGGACTCCGGGCGAAGCTGTTGCCACGGAGACATGGATGGAGATCGGGAACTCCCGAGTTATGACTGTAAGCTGGAAAGGAATCGGTTTCAAAGCGGTGGACCGATTCGATATCACTACTGGCGATGAAATTTGGGTAATCGGAAGTCGTGATTCATTTCCGGACGAGGATTCTTTGCGGAAGATGCCATCCGGACTGTCATTAGAAACCGCTGAAACTTTCAATCGTCATGTTCGCGTTTTCCATGTCACTAGATCATAAGCGCCACAGTTCAACCGGTCTCATGCCCAATGCACCCGCAACAACGCCACTAACTGTGGCGATGCCGGTTTACAACGAACAAGATGCGGTTCTTTTCGCTGTGGACGACGTACAGCGTAACGTGTTGGACATCGTCCAGGGCTCCGAGTTGGTTGTTGTGAACGACGGATCGAAGGATCGGTCGGGGCCTCTTTTGGATGAAGCGGCGAAGAAAGATGACCGCGTCAGAGTAATTCACCAGAAAAACCGCGGACACGGCGGCGCGCTCATGACGGCGCTAGACGCGGCGCGCGGCGACTACGTTCTGCTGATCGACAGTGATCGTCAGATCTCCCTGGAATCGTTTGCCGCAGCGTGGGCTGAGATTGAAAACGGCCGCGACTGTGTGTTCGGCGTCCGCCGGAAGCGACACGATCCTCAAATTCGGCTTTATCTCACGAAAGTCGTACGACTCGCCGTTCGTCTGCTCTTCGGCGTCCAAATCTTTGATGCAAACGTGCCGTTCAAGCTTCTCCGGCGTTCGGTCTGGGATGAGGCCCATGCGTACATCCCCGCGGACACGCTTGCGCCATCCTTATTCCTGGCCATCTTCGCGAAAGCCAGAGGCTTTAACATCGCCGAAATTGAAGTTCTCCATAAAGAACGCGACACCGGCGTGGTGTCCATTCGGCGTTTTAAGCTTTTGAAATTCTCCGCGCGAGCGTTCCGTCAGTTGATGTCTTTCCGGAAGCGCCTGATCCATGATCGTTGACAAAGCGGTCGCCGTCATTGGCGGCGGGCCTACAGGACTCGGGGCTGCCTGGCGTCTCAACGAGCTTGGCCATCAGGACTGGGCGCTGTATGAGGGTTCCAGCCACGTCGGAGGCCTGGCCGCGTCATGCATCGATGACAAAGGCTTCACTTGGGACATGGGCGGCCATGTTCTCTTTTCTCATTACAAATACTTCGACAATCTGATGCTGACGGCCCTCGGTGACCAGTGGGTCGAACACATTCGAGAAGCCTGGGTCTGGATGCGGGAACGCTGGATTCCTTATCCGCTTCAAAACAACGTTTGGCGACTACCTGAAGTCGAGCTGATGTCCTGTCTTGAAGGTCTCCTCGAGATTTACAAGCGGAGTCAGCCAAATCGATTGCCGCTAGCGTCATTTCGTGAGTGGCTGCTGGCAAGCTTTGGACCCGGCCTTTGTGACTCCTTCATGTTTCCTTACAACCGCAAGGTCTGGGCATTCGATCCAGCAAAGCTGGACGTCGGCTGGATGGGTGAGCGCGTCGCTACTGTGGATTTTCCAAGGCTGCTACGAAACCTCGTCTTTCGTCACGATGACGTGGGCTGGGGTCCCAATTCGACTTTTCGGTTTCCGCTGCGCGGGGGTACCGGCGCGATCTGGAAGGCAGTCTCAGAACGTCTGCCTCAGAATCGTATTCACCTCCAACACAAATTGATCCGCATGAATCTCAAGGAAAAGACACTGTTCTTTGAAAACGGCGAAAGGGTTCGTTACGGGCGACTGATTTCGACCATCCCTCTCGACGCCCTGCTTAAGATGCTTGACGATGCGCCCGATCTGACCGCTAGGACGAAACATTTCGTGCACTCCTCAACTCACATTGTCGGCGTCGGCCTCGCGGGTCAAACTCCGGATGCGTTGAAGACGAAATGTTGGATGTATTTTCCGGAGATTGAGGTCCCGTTCTACCGCTGCACAGTGTTCAGTAATTACTCGCCAAACAATGTGCCAAATCCCGGAGCTGAATGGTCGCTGATGGCCGAGGTCAGTGAATCAGTGGATAAACCCGTAGATTCAGGCACGGTTGAGAACGAAGTGATCGAAGGGCTAAGAAGGTGCCGTTTGATTGGTCCGGAGGCGTCCATTGTGAGCGTCTGGCACAGACGTCTCGAATACGGCTATCCAACTCCGTGGCTAGGTCGAGACGAAGTGTTGAATCCTGTTGATGCGGAGCTGCGTAGCGCGGGGGTCTTTAGCCGGGGGAGATTCGGGGCCTGGAAATACGAGGTATCCAATCAGGATCATTCCGTTATGCAAGGCGTCGAGGCGGTGAATCACATCGCTTGTGGTTCGACGGAGAGAACATATTACGGCAACATGTCCGATTGAACGTTTTCGTTCAGCGCTTCGAGACAAGAAGGTTCGTTTATCGCCACTGTCCTACACTTGAACCCTCACCCCGCAAATAGCCGCACAATTCGCCGTATGACCACACGGTCATGAGTAACAGCAGATAGGGAAAACACGAAAGCAGCTCTTTGATGTGTCTCTTTTTGCGCAGTGTTCGGACAACAATTCGAGATGAAAGCACCAGGGGTAACAACAGGGAAGAAGCCCCGCGCGCCGCGCGTTGGAGGAAAGAACTACCGGAAAAACGAAGCGCGGCAAAAAGTCGGCCGTGATTGTAGCAATCTCTAATCGAGGATCCGAGCGAGTAGTTTTTGTTGTGATAGATAGTGGCTGAGGGCATTAAGTACAGATTATGGCCGCGCTTTTGCAATTCCTCGTGGACAAAAATTTCGTAAAAACCGTCTCTGTATACGTGTTTTACGTCTTCCAGGACGCGCCTTTTGTACGAAACATTATTGCCGGATAACGAAGTAACAACCCTCGGCACATCCGGCAACATGTATTTGCCATAATCGTAGAAGTAGACAGCCCAATTCAGTCCGCGTTGCCCAACCGTGTTTTCAACGCATCCACCCACAACGGAATGAGCTTCATGCGCTTTTTTTAACTGCGACGACCATTGAGGATCAAAGGTACAGTGGTCCTCCAGCAACGCAACAATGTTTCCAGATGCTAATTCGACGCCGCGGGCACGCAGCTCCGGTACAGTCGCACTCGCCGGTAGCTCTACGAAATGTACGAATTCGAGGCTCTTGAATCGATTCTTGGAGGCAGCCAGATCAAAGTTGCCCACGACGATGACTTCGTCCTCAAGGGCGCTGACCTGACTAATCAGCGAGGTCAAGCACTCGCCTAACAACGCGGCGCCATTCCAGGAGGCGATGACAATAGATAAACGGACCTCTGTCGCTTGCATGCGTCATCACTCAACCTTGCTCAGGCTATTCCCGGGACCTAGTAAATAACCGACGAACTCACCCAAAGCATAGCTGACCAAAAACACTGCCAAAGACGGGACTGCGAGAATGAATTCCTTGTAGAACCTTTTCTTCTCAAAAAGAACATCGCGACTGACACGCCATGCCATCAAAAGCGGCAAGAGAGGCGATGCCAAAAGATAGTAGAAGCGCTTGGACGGCGACACGAGCGATCGTCGCATTCCCGCAAAAGAACGAGAGTAGTGAAATCTCTGCGAAAGGAAATAGAAAAAGCCAAATGCTTTCTTGTGAAAGACTACCATCGCTGGGACGGACAGAAGTTTCACGCCTTTCTTCTTCAACTCCTCATGCCAAAAAAATTCCCAGAAATTACGTTTTATGGAATCGTCAACTAGTTCGAGAATCTCTCGCGTGTACGCTGTGTTGTTACCCGGGATGAAGGGGACCTCGCCCGCAGGGACGGGCAACATTGCCGAACTGTATTCGCAGAGAAAAACCGACCAATCGATTATTCTGTCCGTCTTCCCGTTTTCAACGGCGCCTCCAATTGCCTGGTATCCCAGCCGGTGCGCGTTAACGATCTCGGCAAACCAGCCGGGCGGCGCGATGCAGTGATCTTCAGTGACAGCGATGATCTTTCCTCTTGCCCGAGCCATGGCTTCAGCCCGCAGCTGAGGAATGCCGACCATAACAGGAAAGCGCAGCAGTGTGACGTTCGGGAAATTCTGCTGGATATATTCAGCGGTGCCATCCTGACAGCGTGTCGCGACGATGATCTCATAGTCGAATCCCCCGTCCTGGTTTTGGAGCGAAGAAAGACATTCTTGCAGCGGAGGGACACCGTTAACCGACGGGATGATCACCGATAGATCGGGCATGATTTCTTCAAACGGTCGAATGTCAGTCGTCAATCACCAGCACAGATTCACAGCTGTTGGCCTGACCAAGCAAATAGCCGCACAGTTCCCCGACGGACCATACCACGACTGCCAGAAACACAAGCGGCGACGAGAGAAGAAACTCCTTCAGGTGACGCTTCTTGGGAACGACTCGTTTTGCGATCCGCGCGAAAAGCAAAAACGGCAACACGAGAGAACCAAAGGTATAGATAATGCGCCAAGGAAAAGAGATTTCGGAAAGCCGCATCCCGGCAAAGCATCGACCGTACTGAAAGCGGTGGAAGAGATGCGCGCTCAGTGTCATGGACTTTTCGGAAGAAACGACAATAGTTGGCGTCAGCGTGAGCTGGAATCCCTCTCGTTGAAGCTTTTGACACCAGTAGGTCTTCCAGAATCCGGTCCGCTCGAATGCCCTGAGGTCACCCACGGCGGAACGCTTAAACGAAAAATTGTTGCCGGGTACTTCTATCGAGACGCCTGTGGTTACGGGAAGCATGAATTGACCGTAATCACAAAAATAGATGGCCCAATCGCCGAGGCTGGATGCACGAAATAGCTCGACCGCTCCGCCGATTACGGGCGAGGAAATGGCTTTATGCGCATCACAAATAGCCGAAAGCCAGTTGTGATCGACGTGGCAACTCGAATCGGTTATGGCGAGAATCTGCCCTTTGGCCTGTGCGATCCCTCTCCCCAACAACAACGGCAATGATGCGCGTGCGCCAGCCGAGAGAAAGACGATGCTGGGATACTTGGTCTTCAGTCCCGCTATAGAAGCGTCATCGCAGCAGGACGAGACAATGACGTCCGTGGTCGTTCCAACCAACTGGGGCGCCAATTCGCTGAGAAGTTTGTCGAGGCGTTCTATCGACCGGCCGGCCGCTACGATGATGGAAAGAGATGCGGTCGCTGAATTCTTCACGCCTCAATCTCCCACACCCGGATTGAAAGCCACAGAATTCAGCATTCCTTCTTAAGGATTTTCGCTGGAGCGCGTCTGCTGGCGGAATGGTGCAGTCAGAATCGGGTTCAATCCCTCCTGTGGCTGGACACGGCTTCGATAGACAAACACCGTTCCGTCTCCTAAAGTGCCGGGAAATTGTTGGAGGAGATCAAAATCGGATGCAAGACCTTTGAGCACATCGGGGTAGTTTTCGGCCATCGACGTCGGAAATGTGTAGACGAGCCATGTGGATCCCGACGGACTATGCATATCTTCAATATCCCGCCATGAGTTCACCACCTGCCAATCAGGCGCGTAGTATTTCGCGAAGGCCAGAGATGCGACTCCGAAAGACGCCACTCGATCCTGCGGCGCACGTGTACGCTCAACCAGATCGCGGGCGCCCACGAAGTCTTGCTTTGGATACCGATAATTCGGCGGCAGGAGAAACAAGGAGCCAACAACAGCTATGGAAGACGCGGTCACCGCAAGCATTTCACCCGTCACGCGCCACTGTTTAAAGATCCGGAGAGATCGCGCGAGATATTGCGATGAGACAAATACTCCGTGAATCGTGCAGAGCAGGATGAAGCCAATGTCGATAAAGAAATATCGGGGCCAGATGCGAAATGACAGGAAGCGCAACACGATTAAGGTCAGGGGAATGTTGATGAGAACGATTGCTGCGAACGCGGTTTGCCGGCGTAGAAAGTGAAGGGCTCCGATCAACGAAAGCGCTGCCACTGCTGGCAAACCAACGCTTCCGGCAATACCCAGACTTTGGATGCTTCGGACGACTTCAAGCACGGTCCAGAGCGGATTCCGCCATTCTTGAACGGATGCATCTCGAACGCCCGGCGCCGCCAGGACGACTTCGGCCGTCTTAAAGAACTGGGGCAACAACGGAGCGTGAAGCAGCTTTCCAGCACAGTGGGATCCGAAGCTTGGAATTCACGTGACTTGAAGTCGCGGCC
>JADMIO011305988.1_pt1 | contig 92192 bp, 74 predicted proteins | sample 8958161 | NCBI WGS metagenome assembly JADMIO01 (sample SAMN16585339, study PRJNA669376) | soil metagenome | isolation source: Crop rotation soil | place: USA: Cullars Rotation, Alabama | collected 2011
GCCGCGACTTCAAGTCACGTGAATTCCAAGCTTCGGATCCCACTGTGCTGGAAACCTGCTCATTCTGCCGACGCATCGCCTGATCGGCGGGCTCACGAACTTTGACATCAACAAGTTCAAGTCGCTCGTCGCAAGCAGCTTCGACGTCGCGGAGACGAGCTACGGCGAAAACGAGGTGGACGATTACGTTGACGGTGAGATGCTGAAGCAACCGCCGCACACGTTCGGCTTGTACGACGGTAAGGCGAAGAAGCTGTATCAGCTGACGCTGAAGAACGAGGACGTGCTCAAGCCGTTCGAACCGCAGAAGAGCGACGCCTGGCGGCGGCTCGACGTGGCGATCCTTCAGCGCTATCTGCTCGATGAAGTGATCGCGCCGAATTTCACCGCGAACAAGGAAGTGACCAAGGGTTACACCGCGTACGCGGATCAAGTCGCGCCGCAGGTGGATGGATCCAAGTTCCAGATCGCCCTGCTGCTTCGCTCCACGCCGCTGCACGCGCTCGAAGAGCTCGGCAAGCACAACGAAGTCATGCCGCAGAAGAGCACGTTTTTCTATCCGAAGCTCGCGACGGGGATGGTGATTAATCCCTTGCGCTAATTTTTATGAAGCGGCGGGGCTTCGCCCCGTTCTTGACGCCGTTCGACGCTCAGCTTGCACGGGGCAAGCCCCGCCGCTTCATGGTGCGGCTTACGCCGCGGCTTGACGCGTGGCGCATCGTGCGACGAACTGCGTCGCGGCGGCGCTGTCGAGCGGTTTCGAGAAGAGATAGCCCTGCGCGTAATCGCAGCCCATCGATTGAAGCAGCGACGACTGCTCCGCCGTCTCCACGCCTTCGGAAACCAGTGGCAGATTCAGGCTGTGTGCGAGCGACACGATCGCCTTCAGGATGGCCGCCTGGTCCGGCTTCACCGTGATGTCGCTGACGAACCCGCGGTCGATCTTCAAACCGTTTAGCGGGAAATTCTGGAGGCAGCTCAACGACGAGTAGCCGGTGCCGAAGTCGTCGATGTGCAACTGCACGCCGAGCGCCTGGATGCGCTTGAGCACCTCGAGCGACGCTTTCACGTCGGCCATCACCGAGCTCTCGGTGATCTCGAGCTTGAGATTCCCCGGCTTAATGCCGGTCTCGCTGAGCGTGTTCTGCACGAGGCGGATCAGATCGCCGCTGACGAGCTGTTTGCGCGACACGTTCACGCTCATCGTGAGATCCGCGAACGCCGGCGAGCTGCGTTGCCATTCGGCCAACTGCTGGCACGCCACCTGAAGGATCTTCGTGCCGAGCGGGACGATCAGTCCGGTATCTTCCGCCATCGGAATGAAGTCAATTGGCGAGACCATGCCGCGCTTCGGATGCATCCAACGCGCCAGCGCTTCGAACCCGACCAGCTGACCGGTGTGAATGTCCACGATCGGCTGATAGTGCGGACGAATCTCGTCGTTGGTGATGCCGGCGCGTAGATCCGACTCAAACGTGAGCCGTTCGACCGCGGCCGCGTGCATCTTCTGATCGAACATCACAAAGCGTCCGCGGCCCTCGCGCTTGGCGTAATACATCGCGGTGTCGGCGTCGCGCAGCATCTCGTCCGCCTTGTCATAAGGACGCGAGCTGGTGGTGAGGCCGATGCTGACGGCGCTGTGAATCGTGTGCCCGGCGATCTGGAACGGCCGGCTCATCTCGTTGATGATGCGCTGCGCCACGCGAGCGGCGTCGGCATCGGCGCGAATGTCGTCGAGCAGCAGCGCGAACTCATCGCCGCCCAGACGCGCCGCCATCGGATTGGCGCCGGTCAGCTCGCACATATCCCCGCGGGAAACTGTGTCCACCGTGCGCGTCGCGTAATTCAGTCGCGCCGCGATCTCCAGCAGGAGCGCGTCGCCTGCCTCGTGGCCGAGGCTGTCGTTCACCAGCTTGAACTCGTCCACGTCCACAAAGAGCACGGCGAACTTGAAGTTCGGATCACGCTTGGAGCGCTCAAGGGTGTGCGCGAGCCGATCGGAAAACAGCAATCGGTTCGGAAGGCCCGTCAAAGCATCATGCAGAGCGGCCTTGCGAAGCTGCGCCGTGCGCGCTTCGACGATGCGCTCGAGATCCTGCTTGCGACGCCCCACCGCCCATTTTTCCGACAGCATCTTCGCGAGTTGAAGCACTTCGATGCCGTCGAACGGCTTACGGAGAATGAGCATTCGTCCGCCGAGCTTCAGCTCCTGGCTGATCTGCTGCGGGGTGTAGTCGGAGAACGCGGTGCAGATCACGACCTGGAGGTTCGGATCGACCTTCCACAATTCGCGGATGGTCTGCACGCCGTCCCACCCCGGCGGCATGCGCATATCGACGAACGCCATCGCGTACGGGTTGTTCGTCTCGATCGACTTCTTCAGCAGTTCGACGCCGTCCGCGCCCTGATAAGCGGAATCGATCTCAAAGCGCGGCTCGTCGCCGGCGGCATCGTTAGCGCCGAAGAGCAACGCTTCCATGTCGGCGACGGCGCCGTTGTCCGCGGACGATGCGCCAAGCACCTTGCGATAATCATCATGAATCGACGGGGTGTCGTCGATCACAAGAATTCGGTACGTATTGTTGTTCACTTGCATGATGACTCCGTCTCCGGAACGAGTGGAATAGTCAGCGTAAAGGTCGCGCCCGTGCCTGGACCGTCACTGGCGGCGGAGATCTTCCCCTTCATCTGCTGGGCCGCGATCGCTGCGGAATGCAGGCCAAAACCGTGCCCGTCGTTGCGCGTCGTAAATCCATGTGTAAATATCTTCGGCAAATTCTCGGCCGAGATTCCGATCCCGCTGTCGCGGACAGAGATCCGCGCCGTCGGCTGCCCGTTTTCCGTCACTTCGTCAAACGCGAGCGTGATCTGCCGCGGGCCGTTCGTGTTCCGATCCAGCGCCTGTTTTGCGTTGGACATCAGGTTCACGAGGATCTGAAGCACCTTGTGACGATCGGCCGTCAGCGGGCTGCACTTTCCAAACCGTCGCACGATTTCAATCCGATGGCGCTCCAGGGACATCATGTTGATGCGAATCGCGTCTTCGAACACGGATGAAAGATCAAACGTCTCGGTTGTGCTGATGCTCTTGGCGAAGCTTTGCTGCGCCGCGACGATCTGCTTGATGTGATCGACGCTCGCGGTGAGCAGGCTCAATTCCTTCGCGATCGAATCCTGTTCCGCAGTGAGCAGGCCGCCGAGTTGCACGAGATAGTCCGGCAGCACCTTGCCGCGCGGGTCGTTGGTGAAGAATTCGCCGACCTGAGCGCGATTCTCCTGGATCATCGCCGTTGCCTTGGCGAGCGATGACAACTTGCTCTTGGAGATTTTGTCCGACAACACGCCGGCCGACACGTTCACGCTGTTGAGCACGTTGCCGACGTTGTGCAGCACGCCCGTGGCGACTTCCGCCATGCCCGCCTGCCGCGAGGTGATCAGCAACTGCTGCTGAAGTTTTTCCTTCGCCTGCTCGGCGGCGAGACGCTTGTCGAGTTCTGCCTTGGTGACGACGACGATCATCGATGACGCGAAGAGGATGACGCCGAGAATGGCAACGAATCCGAGAGCGGCCGCGCGGTTCCAGGCGATGGCGCCGTGCCATTGGCTGGCGTCATAATCTACGCCGAGCACCGCTTCGACATTGCCGTGCTCATCGCGCATCGGCACATACGCGCTCACCCACGTGCCCCAGCGGTCGGTGTACGGGATGGCGTCAAAGTCCGCGACGCCATCGAACGCAGCCATCAGCTTCGGCGTGATTTCGTCATACACTTCGCCGATCTTCGTTCGCTGTTCGCGATCGTCGTCGTCGTACACGCCGTTGTGGTTGTAGTCCGTTTCAGAATCGACGAGCAGCACGACCGTTCCATCCGCGTGCTTGCGGAAGGTGTAGACGTCGCTGACGTTGGTGTTGACCTTTTCCCAGCGCTTCTGCGCTTCGATCATCGTGAGATACGCGGGATCTTCAGGTGAGGTCTCCTCGGTGATCTTGCTGTGGCCCATGAGCGAAAGCTCCTGGGCATAGGTGGGTGCGATACCCGAGAGCATGTCGCGGAGGCGCATGCGTTCGTGCTCGCCGGAAAGTTCCGGCGCGACGGCCGTCGCCGCTAGCAGAATAACCAGTGCAGCCCAAGCGGCCTTCGGCATCCCACGTCCGTGCTTGCGACGAAGACGCAGGTGCAGTGTGACGGCGACAATCATCAGCGCGAGCCCGAAGCTCGCTGCGTCAAACCGATAACTCAGAATCCATTCGAACATGGAGTTCCCACCTGGCGAAGGCTGGGGCGCACCGCGCGCCTGTTCCCACGGCCCAAGATCGACGGAATCGAGCCGCTCCATTATTGAAATCGCAAATTTGTCGCAAAAAGAAGACTTGTAGTGGATGTATCGGTCCTGGCAATTAATCGCACATCCCAATTCGCCGATAGCAGAGGCGGCAAGTGGATCGCCCCGTTTTTGCCAACGGAGAACGTCGATGAAGCGCAACCGCACAACCTCTACGCTGCTTACGCTCGCACTCGCAATGCCCGCGTCGGTCCTTGCGACCTTCGCGATCGCGGAGCCTTCGACGCGGCCGTCCGAGCTTGATGTCGCTCCTGTGCAGCGCGTCCCCGCCAATCCTTCGGCGCCGAAAGAGAAGGCCGGCCAGGAAGAAGAGAAACCGGAGCTGCTCACCCTCGATGGCGGAATCGACTTCACCACCGCCTACTACTTCCGCGGATACAAGATCGAGAATTCGGGCCTGATCATGCAGCCGTACGGCACGCTGCACTTCAACGTGATCCACAACGACGACTTCAGCCTTTCGCCGTACATCAACACGTGGAACTCGATCCACAGCGAGGCGCGCGGCGCGGACGATTGGAAGTATTGGTCCGAGACCGACGTGATCGCCGGCGCTGAACTCAGCCGCGGGAATTGGTCGCTCAATCTTTCATACAACCTCTACACGTTCCCGAACGGCAACGTGCGCCAGACGGAAGAGATCGGCGCGATCCTGTCCTATGACGATACCGAGTTGATGCAGTCGGTCTGGCAAGACTTCCCGATCGCATTCAACCCTCACGTCGCGTGGTATCACGAGATTCACGATCTCAACGGCACGGAAGACACGTACTTCGAAGTGGGTATCGAGCCATCGATTGAGCCGGAAGATTCAAATTGGAGCTTCGGTGTGCCGGTGGTCATCGGCATGAGCCTCGACAGCTTCTACACCGACGGCGACGGACACAACGCGTTCTTCGGCTACGCGTCGGTGGGATTGAAGACGAGCTACAAGCTGAGCGAGCATTGGTCGCTCAACGCGGCGGTCACGTATCAGCGACTGTGGGCCTCGAGCGTCGTCAGCGAAAACGACGGCGGACACGATGTGGTGCTCGGCACGCTTGGCCTCGGGTTCTCGTACTAGTCGGCATTTGTAGGGTGCGCTTCAGCGCACCGGTTATTTATCCTTCTGCGGAGGAGAATGACTGGTGCACTGAAGCGCGCTCTACAGATCAAACAGCCCCTTCTCCGGCTCTTTCGCTTTCTTCCCCTTCTTCGGCTTCTCCTCAACTGGCGCCGGCGGCGGATCGGTCATCGACTCAATGCACTGCGGCGAATCCTCGCTTGGCTTGTTCACGCGCGTGCTCACGGGATTCGCCTCCATCTCCTCGGCCGGGTACGGCTTGAGCAGCGCCTCGAGCGCGCCGGAATCCTTCAACTCCGGATCGAGCCACTTCTCGTAATCTTCGGGTTTGAGAATCACCGGCATGCGATCGTGAATGTCGCGCACGAGCGAATTGGGTCGCCCGGTAATCACGGTGCAGCTCGGCACGACCGATCCATCCGGCGAATGCCACCGCTCCCACAACCCCGCGAACGCGAACGGCCGATGCGATTTCATCCGGATATACATCGGCGTCTTCGTCTTATCCGGATTGCGCTTCCATTCGTAGAAACCGTCGGCCGGGATGAGACAGCGCCGACGCTCCAGCGATTTTCGAAATGCCGGCTTGGCCGCGAGCGTCTCCGCCCGCGCGTTGATCATCTTGTTCCCGATCGCCGGATCCTTCGCCCAGAACGGAATCAAACCCCAGTGAAAGAAGTCCACCTTGTTCTTCCCATCGTTGGGCACCACCGCGACCGCCTGCGTGGGCGCGATGTTGTACCGCGCCGGCGGCATTTCATCCGGCGATCGGATCCACGGAAACATGTCCGTGAAATCGGAAAGCTTGATCAGCGTGTATCGTCCGCACATGTGCTACCCGTCACTCCGGCTAACTCGTCATCCTGAGCGCAGCGAAGGATCTCCACTTCGAAAGCCGCGCTCGATCCCGAGATCCTTCGCTGCGCTCAGGATGACGGTGCACGCGAAGATTGCATTTTCCATCATCGCTCGGAATCATAGCACGCAATCGGTGGAGGATTCATGAATCGATTGGCTATCGTTCTTGCCTTGTGCTCTCTTCTCGCCTTCGATGTGACAAAGGCTCGACCAGTTCGTCAACGCCGACCACATCCAGTTCTTCCGAAAAGAAGTATTCGATCGCCGTCATCCCCAAGGGAACGACGCACGTCTTCTGGCAGTCCGTCCATGCCGGCGCCAATCGCGCGGCACGCGAGCTCAATGCCGAGATCAAATGGCAAGGCCCGCAAGGCGAAGGCGAACGCGCTCAGCAGATCCAGATCATCAACGACTTGATGGCCCAGGGCGTCAACGCCGTTTGCCTCGCGCCGATCGACGGCAGCAGCTTCATCGAGATCATCAACAACGGCGTGAAGCAGATGCCGTTCATCATCTACGACTCCGGCGGCGGGACCGACCAGTACACGTCGTTCATCGCGACGGACAACCGCAAAGGCGGCGAACTGGCCGGCAAGGAAATGGTTCGCCTCCTCGGCGATGCCGGCGGCGAAGTTGCGATCGTAAAGGTCATCGCCGGCTCGCAAAGCACGACCGAGCGCGAAGAAGGCTTCAAGGCCGAGATCGCGAAGAACCCGAAGATCAAGCTCGTCGCCGAACAGTACGGGGACGCCGACCGCGCCAAGTCGCAGCGCGTCGCGAGCGATATCCTCGCGGCCCATCCGAACCTCGCGGGGTTCTATGGCCCGAACGAGTCGAGCACGGTCGGCATCCTCAACGCGCTGACCGATGCGAAAAAGCTCGGCAAGATGAAGTTCGTCGGCTTTGATTCGAGCGAAGAGCTTGCCAAGGGTCTCGATGACGGCGTGATCGACGCGCTCGTGCTTCAGAACCCGGTGCTGATGGGCGACAAGGCCGTCCGCGCCGCCGTCGCGGCCATCAAGGGCGAGCCGGTGAAGAAGGAAGATCCGATCGAGCCGACGCTCATCACCAAGGCAAACAAGGATCAGCCCGCGATGCAGCAGTTGCTGCGGCCGAACCTTTCGGCTGAGGATTTGAAGTGACGCAGGCCATCGCGTCCTCAAACATCCTGGAAATGCGCGGCATCGCGAAGCGGTTCGGCACCACCGTCGCGCTCGACGATGTTCAACTCACCGTCCGCCCCGGCGAAGTGCACGCGCTTGTCGGCGAAAATGGCGCGGGCAAATCCACGCTCATGAAAATCCTCGCCGGCGCGGAACAGGCCGACGCTGGTGACATTCTCTTCCTCGGCCAACCGTTCGATCCGCAATCGCCCTCCCATGCGCTTCGCGCCGGCGTGGCGATGATCTACCAGGAGTTCAACCTCGCGCCGCATCTCTCCGTGCGCGCGAACTTGCTCCTTGGCGACGAAACCACGCGCGGCGGTTTCCTCTGCAACGACACCAAACGCTGCCGCGCCGCGCTCGATCGCCTCGGCATGCGGATCGATCTCGACCAGCGCGTGCAGAAACTCGGCGTGGCGGACCAGCAGATGATCGAGATCGCCCGCGCACTCATGGGCGACGCGAAGCTCATCATCATGGACGAGCCGACGAGCGCGCTGGCGAGCGAAGAAGTCTCGCGGCTGTTCAATGTCATCCGCGAGCTGCGATCGGCCGGCATCGCGATCGTTTACATCAGCCACTTTCTCGAAGAGCTCGAGCAGATCGCGGATCGCATCACCGTTCTGCGCGACGGACGAACCGTCGGCACGGGCAAGCTGAATGAGTGGCCGCGCGAGCGCATCGTGCAGGCGATGGTCGGCCGGCGGGTTGAAGAGATGTACCCGCGCGTGCCGCATGCGATCGGGACGCCCTTGCTCACAGTCACCGACCTGAAAGGCCGTTCGCTGCCGAAGAAGGCGAGCCTCACGCTGCACCGTGGTGAAATCCTCGGCATCGCCGGGCTCGTCGGCGCCGGTCGCACCGAAATGCTCCGCACACTCTTCGGCCTCGATCCGCATCGTGGAGGCGTCGCGAATCTCAACGGCGTTTCCATCGAACGCTTCTCGCCCGAAGACTGGAACGCGCGACGGGTCGGACTGCTCAGCGAGGACCGAAAGAACGAAGGCCTCGCGCAAAACCTCTCGTGCCTCGCGAACATGATGCTGCCGACGGTCATGCAGACGTCGCGTCTCGGCTGGCTGGTCGGCTCATCGCACGAGCGCGACGCCGCTCGCGTCGCGGCACAACTCAAGATCAAGTGGGCCAGCCCGCGCCAACGCGTCGCGTCGCTCAGCGGCGGAAACCAGCAGAAAGTCGCGATGGCGCGACTGCTCATGAGCAACGCCGACGTGCTGCTCCTCGACGAACCCACCCGCGGCATCGACGTCGGGGCAAAGGTCGATCTCTACCACGCCATCGGCGAACTCGCCGCGAAGGGAAAGGCGATCATCGTCGTCAGCTCCTACCTGCCGGAACTCTTCGGCATCTGCGATCGCCTCGCCGTCATGTGCCGCGGGGTGCTCTCGGATGCGATTGACATTTCGCAACTCACCCCCGAAAAGGTCATGCACATGGCGACGTGAGTTTGCCTCGCCGTTTTTGTTTGCTGGAGTTTACTTGCAACTTTTCACCTCGCTCGGACGCACGACCGTGCTCGTTCGAGATCAAGACGAAGCCTTACGCTTCTATCGCGACATCCTGGGATTCGAAGTTCTTTACGATGCGACGCTGACGGACGGCTTTCGCGCGCTGCACGTCGGCCTGCCGAACCAGCGAAGCGAACCGCGAGTCGGACTCTGGCTCATTCCGGCGCAGACACCTGAGGACCAGGCGCTGGTCGGACGACAATGTGGTCAGCAGCCGATGCTGGTTCTCTACACGGATCATTGTCGTCGCGCCGCCTCGGCGCTCGCCGATCGAGGTGTGAAGTTTCCGATTCCACCGAAAGAGGCCGAGGGCGCCACCGTCGCTCATTTCGAAGATCTTTACGGCAATCAGTTCGTGATGGTCGAGCTGCCGCATAAACAGGCTTAGGAGTTTGAATGCCCGTTGTTACCACGCTTGAGTTTCCCGGCGTCACACAAGAACAGTACGAGAAGGTCGGCGCAAGCCTGCCGCCGAACGCGCCGGATGGAATCCTTTATCACTCCTGCGGTCCAGTCGCCGGTGGCTGGCGCATCAACCGATGTGTGGGAGTCGTCCGCGGCGTTCGACCGATTTGTCGACACAGTTTACCTGCCCGCGATGCGCAAGCTCGGCGGCCCCGCGCCGTCGCGCCGCGAAATCGTTCACGCGCATCACGCGGGCGCGGTCACGCGATAGCTCAAAGAAGGTGAATTCGGTGGGGCACACATTCCTGTCTGCCCCACCAGAAGTACGTGTAGGGTGGGCACTGCCCACCATGCTCGCGCGCAGCCGTGAAAATGGTGGGCGGTGCCCACCCTACTGGATTCGTGGGGTTTCGCTCGGGCGTTGCCAGGCGATGTGTTTGAGCCAGTGCGCGTCGTCGCGGTTGGGGAAATCGAGGCGGTAATGCGTGCCGCGCGATTCGGTGCGCGCCTGGGCGGCGGCGGTGATCAGGTGACACACCGTCAGCATGTTCTGAAGTTCCCAGCCGGCGATGGTGGTTTCCACGCCGAGCGTCGCGGGGAGGAACGACTTGTCCATCACGTAGCGGCTCCAGAACGCGATGATCTCGCGCGTTTCCGAAAGCCGGTCGGCCGTCCGCTCGATGCCGACGTTGCGCCACATCACGCTGCGGAGCGAGCTCTTGATGTCCGGCACGTCGAGTTCCGTCTTGTTCGACGGCGGAATGCGCTGCTCGAGGTTCTGCGGAAACTCCACGCGATGTTCTTTCGCACGTCGCGCGGCATCACTTCCCGCTCGGGCGCCGAACGCCAATCCTTCCAACAGCGAATTGCTCGCCAGCCGATTCGCGCCGTGCAGGCCGGAGCAACTCGCTTCGCCGACGGCATATAAGCCGTCGAGGCTCGACCGCCCCATCTCGTCGGCTTCCACCCCGCCGATCATGTAGTGCGTCGCGGGGTGAATGGGAATCAGGTCTTTGGAGACATCGATGTCGAACTGATCGACGAGCTGCGCGAGCTGCGGAAACCGTTCACGGAACTGTGGCGTCGGCAGATGGCGCACGTCGAGATACACGTGCGTGAAGTTCGTCTTGCGGATCTGCTCCACAATGGCCCGGCTCACGACGTCTCGCGGGGCGAGCTCCAGATCCGGGTGATAATCCTTCATGAAGCGGTAGCCGGTGCGATCGACCAGATGCGCGCCCTCTCCGCGAACGGCTTCGGTGATCAGCGCGCGGCTCGAGCCGGCGACGTAGAGCGTGGTCGGATGGAACTGCACCATCTCCATGTCTTTGAGCACCGCGCCCGCGCGGTACGCCATCGCATGCCCATCGGCCGTCGCGATCTTCGGGTTTGTCGATTCGCGATAAAGCTGTCCCGCCCCGCCACTGGCGAGAATCGTCTGCTGCGCCCAGATCACGTTGAGATGCCCGTCGATCATCGCGAGCGCGCCGATGCATTTGCCGCTCGAAGGGTCGGTGATCAGATCGACGACGAAGCTCTTCTCGCTGATGCGCACGCTCTCGAAGCTGCGGACCGTGCGAATGAGCGTCTGCGCGAGTTCTTTACCCGTCGCGTCGCCATACGCGTGAATGATGCGGGCGAAGCTGTGTCCGCCTTCGAGGCCGAAGGCGAGCTCGTTGGGCTTGTCCGGCTTCTTGTCGAAATGCGCGCCCCAGTTGAGGAGCTCAAGCACGCGCTTGGGGCCTTCTTCGACAACGATGCGAACGGCCTTGTCTTCGCACAGACCCACGCCGACGATTTCCGTGTCGCGGACGTGCGACTCGATCGAATCGAGCGGCTGAAGCACCGCCGCGATGCCGCCTTGCGCGTACCACGTATTGGATTGATCGATCGTGTCCTTCGTGAGGATGAGCGTCTCGGCCCCGCTCTCCGCGGCCGCGATCGCCGCACGCAGTCCCGCCACGCCGCCGCCGATCACGAGCACATCCGTGATCTGCTGCGGCAACCGCGCCGCCTTAAACGGCACGAGATAGCGGCGTTGGGTGATGGGTTCGAACATGGGCGGTGAAAGGGCGGCCGCGTCAGCTTGTCATCCTGAGCGAAGCGAAGGATCTCGGGCTCAAGCGCGATTCATGATCCCGAGATCCTTCGCTTCGCTCAGGATGACGATTTCCTTCGGCGGCGCGGCTCGGCGGGAGCCTCGCCCTCCAGATCGCATGCGTGGTGGAACGACACGATCACGCCCCTTCGCGCGTGACGATCTTGTAGTTTTCGCGTTCGCCGACGCCGCGGAGAGGATAGTCCTTGCGGAGCGCGTGGCTTCCGAAGCCGTTCCACGTGAGGATTCGGCGGAGGTCCGGGTTGCCAGTGAAGATGATGCCGTACATGTCGTAGACTTCGCGTTCCATCCACTCGGCGCCGGGCCAGACGGACGTGACGCTCGACACCTTCAATCCAGGATCGCCCTTCTCCGCCTGCTCTTCATCGCGGAGGCCGGTCCCGGGCGCGGTTTCGCCCTGCGGATCGAGATACACGCGCAGCCACAGTCGGCGGCTGCCGTTATCGATGGAGACGAGGCCGTAGTTCACGCCGAAACGATGCCGTGCGCCGGGATAGTTGAGGTAATCCACGCCATTGAGCTCGGCCAGCAGGTCATACTTCTGCGACGGGTCGTCATGCAGGTAACGCGCGACCTCGAGCAGATTTTCCCGCGGGACGATGACGGTAATCATGTCGCGAAATTCGCCGACGAGCAGCTTCGCGTTGGGAAACGCGGCCTTAAGCGCGGGCAGAGACGGATGTTGAATCGTTCGGGCCATAAACCTTTCGATAATGCGAAGTCGTGATTGTGTTTGGATTGGCGGGATGCGTCAAGGGTTGGAGTGGCGTTCGGGCGGGAGGGCTGACGGCTTGCCGGCATTCGTAGGACGCCTCACACCAACATGCCCGCGTCGTTCCGTGACCAAAACAGGCAAGCGCCAGGGTCCCATCAACGATCGATTCCCTTCCGGGGGCGTTTATCGCCTCCGCGGCTGCCTCAACTCCGCTGAGGCAGGAATCCCGAAGTCCACTGCAACATCCGCCCGGCTTGCGCATAGAATATATGGCATCCCATACAACAGGACTTCCATGACCCACACCCCGCCGATCCCTGACGTGCTGCTCGACGAGCTTCGCGCCGCCAACGAACGCTTCAGCCACTCGCGCCGCGAACTCGAACGCTGGATGGCTGCCTCCGAATATCGCCATCAGGAACGCGTCGCGAAGGCCGAAGGCAAACTGCACGAAGCCGAACGGGCCGTCCGCAGCGTCGAAGAGCGAATCCGCCAAGTCCTCGGCAGCGCCGGCCACTAGCCGAGCTTCCCGCAGGGTGCGCTTCATCGCACCCGTCATTCGCCTTTCACACGATGGAATAACGGTGCGCCGAAGCACACGTGTTTCGCATCCCCGATGCACGACGGTCGCGCCATTTCCGTGGCTTCTCATCCGAGCCCCCGCTCCGGTAAGCTTTCTGCTGATGCATCGTGAAGCCGCCGAGCAATTCATCTCCAATGGCGTGCAGTGGCTGCGCCTCGCGGTGGAATTGATCGGGGCGATCATCATCGGCCTCGGCGTGGTCATTGGATTTGCCACATTCGTCATATCCGCCGTCCGCGCGCGCGAGGTGAAGTTCAATGCGATTCGACTGACCGTCGCCCGCTACCTCGCGCTCGGGCTCGAGTTCCAGCTCGCAGCCGACATCCTCTCGACCGCGATCGCGCCAAGCTGGAACGAGATCGGCAAGCTCGGCGCCATCGCCGTCATCCGCACCGGCCTCAACTATTTCCTTTCCCGCGAAATGCGGGAAGAGCGCGCGACCGAAGAAGCCGAACAACGCGTCGAGCGCGCCGCGGCGGGTGGGTGAGCTCGGTGGGTTCGTTTTGCATTTCTCCTTTCGTACGAATCGCGCATCACTAAGCGCCTCCGCGGAGCCACGTAAAGCCAGAATGCGTCGTGATTTGAAATGAGAAGCGGTTCCGCGGTGGGTTCGTTCCGCATATTCGCGTGTTGGGTCAACCGCGGTAAACAGCGGTAAATCAGCCTGCATGTAAGTGCTTGTCATCCTGAGCGCAGCGAACGATCTGGCGTTTTCGTACAGCAAAGGAGCCAGATTCTTCGCTTCGCTCAGAATGACAGGAGGTGCTCATTGTCGTGACGTTGGCGTCAATGCACGACGCGACCGGGTCGAAAGTTCACGTCCGCCTCCCCCTGAGCGAGGCGAGCGCTCGCTCGACGATCACCATAGCAGCCCGCCGGCTCCGCGTCCGCGGAAATCTTGGGGAAAATTGACGGTGCGCGCCGTGAGCGTCGCGCTAAACGGACGCAGGTCGTTTCGCGCGCGGTCGCCGATTCAGCAGCGCGCCGATTGCGATGCCGATGAGCGCAACGCCTGTTGGCTCGGGCGCGGGCGTGGCGACGACCAGCAGGGTGCGACCATCGTTGAGCTGCGCATAGAACGCGATCTGGCCGTTGTTGTTCAGCCCGCCGGGCCAGAGGCTCAGGTAGTTCACCGTTGCGCCGAAGAGCTTGTCGCCCATCTTCAGGACCTTGTCGTTGGCAACGTCCGTCCCGATCCAGATGCCTTCGTTCGAATACTGCTGGCCGGCCATGAACGCGGTCTGGCCCTGGTCGTTGAAGTCGGACCAGGTGATGCCGTTGAAGCCCGACGCGCCGTCGGCGACGAGATAGGGCTTGAGCGACGTGCCGTCGTATTCGAACAGCGCCGGCCGATTGTTCGACTGCGCGAAGATCAGCGCGTGGCCCTGGTTGTTCAGCTTCACTTCGTTGATGTAGCCATAAGCGTTCGTCGGATCACTGAGGATCGTCGTGACGACGCCGTTGCGCTTGAGGAACACACCCTGCCCGCCGGTGCTGAGCTGGGCGGTGAAGGCGAGGTCGCCGTTGTCATTGGTGCCGAACGTGGGATAGGTTTCGGTGAAGGATTGATACGGCCCGCCGGAGGTCATCGGCTCGCTGACCGCGTTGTTCACGCCATTGAAGGTCGCGAACGCGCGGACGTCGGCGAAGGTGTTGCGATCGACGCGTCGGCCGAGCACTGTGACATCGCCCGCATTGTTGATCTGCACCGCGTCGCCGAAGTAGGTGTAGCCGTTGAAGAAGTTCGTGTAGATGCCGTGGGCGAGCAGTTCATCTCCGCGGGCGACGGACGCGCGATGCACATCGACAATCGCGCCGTTGTAGAACGACGTGTAGGCGATCTGCCCGGCGTTGTTGATCTGCGGAAGGTGCGGGCCGTCGGCGTCGGTGGTGCTGAGGCGCAGCGGCGCGCCGCCGGTGGATGTGCCGAGGAAATAGCCCTTCGTCGTATCGCCGGTGCGCTGGCCGATGAACGCGACCTGCCCGCTGTCGTTCATGACCGGCGTGCTGACATACGTGAAGCCGGTGGTGTCCACCGCGCTGAAGTTGAAATCCGCCGCCAGCACGGAAGAAGACAAACCCAGAGCCACGCCGGCCACGCCAGCAAGCACAAGCGAAGTGCGCATGTCGAAAGACCTTCCCAGAACGAATTGAAGTGAGCGCTTCAGCGCGACGCCCGGCGACCCTGCCGAAACGAATCATCCCAAAGCCGCCGTCGCGCCCGCCGCCCATCACCCGCAAGCATGAACGATGGGCGGAAGCATACTGACGTCTTCAGTACTTCCGATAGAGCAACCCGTTGCCGGCTTTTGCGAACTTTGTGCTAGATGTGACAAGCTGGGGAAGTGATGCGGGTGTCTTCAGGAGGTGTCTTTCACTGGAGACGAGCGCGGCTTCTGTGGTCGACGCGATGAGCGGGTCAGCGACGCCGCCTACAAGTGGCGGGATAGTTGGCCGCCGGCAAACATTCAAATTCATTTCCGGATTGCCTGTCGCTGGACGTAGTCTTGTGGGCACCCGATGCACATCACTCGTCGAACGTTCCTCGCCTCTGCGTCCGCGGCGGTGCTCGCGCCGGTGCTTGGGTCGCTGTCGGGCTGTTCGACTGCGGCGCGCGTCGAATGCACGGATGCTGCGACCGCGACGGCTCCGCGGCGCTCGATCTTTCGTCCGCCGCCGGGGAAGGTGCTGTTCATCGCGGGACAGGGCGGGGCGCAGGTTGGGGGGCGGCCGGATCTCGGGTGCGGCGACGGCTATCTCGATCACATGCCCCTCGCGCCCGGCGGGTTCACGATGTATTGCAACGTCGATCATCCGGTCGATCTCAACGGCCTCACGCGGTACTGCTCTACGCCCGCGCTGCGCGAGTCGATGTTGCACCTGTCGGTGGGCTGGGTGGCGGATTTCGACAAGCGCACGCAACGGAACAACCAGGCAATCACCACCGGCGAGTTTGATGCGAACATCGATGGACTCGCGCGCTGGTGCGCCGCGCAGCCCCGGCCAATCCTGCTGCGCATCGGCTACGAATTTGATCGCGGGGTTCCGTTTCCAAATTATCACTATGACCCCGCGTACTTCGCGGAAGGCTTTCGCCGAATCGTCGATCGCTTTCGCGCGGCCGGCGCGACGAATGTCGCGTCGGTGCTCGCTTCGACTAACGCGTCGCCCTACTCGCCGTCGCTCACTGTTGAGAAGTTTAACCAGTTCTATCCCGGCGACGATTACGTGGACTGGCTCGGCTGTTCGATGTGGTGGCCGGACGGGATCGATCATGTCATCCTGAGCGAAAGTCGTAAACGCAACAAGCCCGTGCTGCTGGCCGAGACAACGCCGATGAAATGGAACATCGGCAAGGGCCTGTACTATCCGAACTACCTGCTGCATTCGGAAACGCGCACCGCACAGCAGATCTGGGACGGGTGGCATCAGCCGATGATTGACTTCATTAAAGCGAACAGCGACGTGATCGCCGCGTGGCACTACATCGCCGCTGACTGGTCAAAGGATGACCAATGGAAATGGGCGTTCACCTTCACCAACTGCGACGCGCGGCCGTGGGCGTCGCCGGAGTTCCTTGCAATCTGGAATGAACGAATGACTCAGCCGCCGTTCATCCATGCCTCCGCAGGATTGTTCGAGCAGTTGGCGTATCGACGTGAATGAGCGCTGATCAACGTCGGCGACGTCGGCGCAGCGCGAGAGCAAAGCAGCACATCGCGCCAAGGGCCGCGGGCTCGGGCACCGCTTCGTAGACGTGAACGTAATCGACCTGCACGTTGGTTGTGCTCGTTCCAAGCGGGCCGTATCCGCCGGTCGGTATGGTTCCGGCCCAGTTCGCATTGCGCACTTCCGAACTGAGGATCATGTATTCCGGTCGCGCGGAGATGGCGGTCGTTGTCACCCACAAGCTCTTGTCGTCATAGAAGAACTCATAACCCTCTGATGACCACTTCAGCCCGTAGGTGTGCCAGGTTCCGTTCCCCACGCCCGGGTCCGGGGCATGGACAGTCGAGACCTGCTTGTGGTCCGTGCCATAGCCGTCCCAGTGCACGGCGCTCACATACTTGCCGCTGATGTCCTTGTTGTCGCCGTTCACCGCGCGGTGTTCGACGATGTCGATCTCCGTGCCCCATGTCGCGGGATCATCAACATGGCCGTCGAAGACCGGCGACGTCAGCCAGAAGGCCGACCACTCGCCTGGCGCGCTGTTGAACTTCATGCGCGCTTCGAAGTAACCATAGGTTTGTTCAAACTTATCCTGGCTGCCGATCATGCCGGTGTAATTCGTTCCGGCGTCCGTGTACGTGCTAATGGTAAGCACACCCCCGCCGACGGACACCGCATTCGCGGTGTTGATCGCGTCGTTGCGTTTGCCAGGCAACCGGTTCGCCCACTTGGTGCTGTCCAGCGTCGATCCGGAAAACTCATCCGCCAGCGTGAGTTTCCACTTGGATGGATCCTCCGTCACGGGCAATGCGTGTGCGGCCAGCGGCGCGGTCACCAGGAACAAGACGCACGCCGTGGACGAGAGTGCTGAACGAAGATTCGCCTTCAAACGGTTTCCCTCTCCCGGTGCTGCCCCCTTGTCCGCGGTGTCGCTGGTGAAGCGAGAGGAGTGTAGGGAACGGATCAGGACGACGCCAGCGATTTCCGGATCGACGGAATGGAACGACAATAACTGCGGACCTCTTTCAACCCGCCCCGTGAAATTCCCCATCTTGCTGCGCCGCTTCATCTCGCGATCGGCTTCATCGGAAACGAATGCCCGCCCCTCTTACACTTGATGCGCCGCTGTCCGTTCGACGCGGGGAAATTGACTGGCTTTGCTGCAATCGATTAGCTTCTCACACCGCATGCACTACATCGGCCCGATTCCCATCATCATCGGCGTGATCTGCGTCATCGTGGGATTGGTCTGGCTGTTCGCGGCGGGGTCGGAGGACGACGGCGGGCCGAACACCGGCTTGTTCTACGTCTTCGGCTGGATGTACATCAGCATCCGCGTGATGAAACAGCTCGCCGCCGATCCGATGAGCGTGCTCCCCGCGTTCGGCCTGCTGATCGGCGGAGCCGGGCTCATCTGGCTCGGCGTGATCATGCTTTGATCTCGCCGCCGTTTCTTTCCGCCATTAGATCGTCACCTGGATGTTCTCCAGCGCCCGCAGGATATCCGCCGTCACCTGCTCCGGCGTTTGCGTCGCATTGACTCTGGCGGTTTTGCCGACGGGATAGCGCGCGAGCACCGGGCGGGTTTGTTCGTCGTAGACGTCGAGGCGGTAGCGGATGACCTCGAGGTTGGTGTCATCGACGCGGTTCTCCTTGGCGGCCCGCGCCTGGAGGCGGGCCATCAGCTGCGAGACGTCGTTGATGTACAGGTGCACGATCGCGATGACGTCGATGTCGTCCTGCATGAGCACCGTCTGATGCTCCGTCCGCGGGATGCCGTCGAGCAGGAGGATCTGCTTGGCCGGATCGAATCGGCCGGACGCGATCAGCTTGTTGACCGTATCCCGCCACAATTCGACGGTGAGTTCATCCGGCACCAGCCCCCCGCCGGCCGTGTATTTCGTGAACAGCTTGCCCAGTTCGCTCTCGCGATCGAGCGACCGGAACACATCCCCGCAGGCCAGATGCACCAGCGACGGCCGCTTGCCCAGAATCGCCCCCTGTGTTCCCTTGCCGCTGCCCGGCGCCCCGAAAAGTAAAATCGATCGATACTTCATCCGCCGACAAGCTTACAGGGGCGGGGAGGTTGGCTAAAGGGATCAGGGACGCGTTCCGCGGATGTAGACGTCGAATCGGACAACATCACTGATTCGTGCGATCTCATTCCTCAGCGTTGCGCTTGTTCCAATCCTGCAACCGTATGAGCCGCCTTACATCGATATGCTCGGCCGCTTACGTAAGGGCTATATCCCCCGGAGACTTGCCGCCAGACGACATGCGTCGCGCCGAGAGCCGCGGCCTTCTGCATGGCTTCTTTCTTTGCATTCTCGATGCCAGTACTCGCGGCGATATTGCCCCATCCGGATGTCCCATCGACGTCCCCAAGGTACTCACACCCTTCGACCATCGCCTCGTCGGCCTCGCGTATGCTTACGCCCTGTCTCTCAGCAGCGCATCCATAGAGCGAAAGTGAGACGATCAAAAGCCCAACGATTTTCATTTGTTTTCCCTATCCTGATTCCGTTTTCCTTCTAGTCCCACTTTCTGCCAAGCGTCTGGCCCGTGAAGCGATTCTATGGAGAAACTGCTTCTGCGGCTTTGGTCGCTTCAAGTATCGCTGTGTTGGTCGAGTCGTCGCCGAAATATCCCTTGATCCACTCAACGTTCGGCCGTTCGGAGAGCGAATGCAAATAACGATTGACGTCCGGATATTTGGAGTCTTCCGGAGCTACCATTACTAGGTGAAACTTGCTGTCAGCTAAACGTTCTTCAACGAGTTCACGAAGATTATCGTCTCGAAACGAAAGTCCTATCGCAACACACGCACGCTTCGTTTCCAAGCTACTTCTAAGAAGATCGTACATTTCGCCAAACGGGAAAGCGCTCGTCCGCTTCGAAACGACAGGTTCAGCGAGGGCCACAGAAGCGGTCTGGCTAGCCGTAGCAGGGCTCGGATAGGTGTCACGAAGATTCTCTCCGTCTCTCAACCAAGTAACCGAGCCATGCATCTTGAAGAGATAGAGAGGCCGACCATCGTGCGCAGTTTCCGCGAAGTTCGCGAAGTCAAAATACTTCGTCCGGCGTGAGGCGCCGACTCCATCAAGAAGATGCCAGCCGAGCGCCTTCGCGTCGTCAAGGGCTTCAAACACCGTGTCAAAGTTCAACGTAAATACGACAGCCGCACCCTCGGGAAAGAACGATTCAAGGAATCGAAAAACTTTCGCGCCACGTTCAAGCACAGGTTGCCGCTGACTGGTGATAAGAAACTGCTGATAGAGTTGCCGCCGCAACTCCGCGACTGCGTCTTCCACATCGTTCATCCACTGTTCTAACGTTGCACGATGCCTTTCGTACTGAGTTGAGAACTCGGAAAAGTCCGCCTTATTCTGACTCTCTTGAAACATCCAAAAGAGCCGCTTGACGTCCTCCTCCTGCCTCCAGCGGGTGGTGCCTACACCACTGCCGTAGATGAACTGAAATAAAGCTTCGAGGTCATAATTGATTTCCTTTCGACCTAAATTCGCGGAGTGAAAGAGCCGCCGAAGTACGACTTCCCGGTTTTTTCGAATCTGATTAACGTCGTTTGATCCCATCACATACGGCGGGCATCGGGATGGAAGAGTCCGCACAAACTGCTCGCCTAAAGCCTGCTCTAGAAATGACACCATTGTGGGAAGGCCGACGGCGGCAGAAGCCCCCGCTCCGAGCAGCAGACACCTCGGCCCGCTGATTTTGCTGAGTATCACATCACGTATTGGCATGAAATCGCTTGCCATTATGCTCCTAGACAAATGAGGGCCCGCTGGGGTTACCAGCCGGCCCTTTCGTTTCAGTCTCATCGAACTGACTGAGGTGTTGCGATGGTGTCGGCCCCCGCTCGCCCTTTTAATCTGATATTGTACAAACGCCCCAGAGCGTGTCACGATTTCGATTCGACGCGACAAATCATCCACCAAACAAGAACGGCCGGCTGGAAATTCCAGCCGGCCGTTTGAGCTCTTTGCGAGGTGGAAGCGTCTTCTACTTCCAACGCTCCCCCTCACCCTGCCCTCTCCCACGAGGGGAGAGGGGATTTAGTACATCCCACCACCCGGCGCGCCGGCAGGTTCGGGTTTGTCTTCTTTGATCTCGCTAACAACCGCGTCGGTTGTGAGTAGCAGCGATGCAATTGACGCGGCGTTTTGGAGGGCGGTGCGTTCGACCTTGGTCGGCACGATCACGCCCATCTTCATCAGGTCGCCGTACTCGTGCGTGAGGGCGTTGTAGCCGAAGTTGGTGTCTTTCGACTCCTTGATCTTCTGGGCGATCACGCTGCCATCCACGCCGGCGTTTTCGGCGATCTGCTTGATGGGGGCTTCGATGGCGCGGCGGACGATGTCAACGCCGACCTGCTGGTCTTCGTTGGCGGCCGACTTCTTCACGCCGTCGAGCACGCGAGCGGCAGCGCGGATGACCGCGACGCCGCCGCCGGGGAGGATGCCCTCTTCGACAGCCGCGCGGCACGCATGCAGCGCGTCTTCGACGCGGGCCTTCTTTTCCTTCATCGCGACTTCGGTGGCCGCGCCGACGTTGATCTGAGCCACGCCGCCGGCGAGCTTCGCAAGGCGCTCCTGGAGCTTTTCCTTGTCGTAGTCGCTGGTGGTCGCGTCGATCTCGTTCTTGATCTGATCGATGCGGCCCTTGATGCCCTTCTCGTCGCCGGCGCCTTCGATGATCGTGCAGTTGTCCTTATCGACGCGCACCTTCTTGGCGCGGCCGAGCTGGGACAGCTCAACGTTCTCGAGCTTGAGTCCGAGCTCCTCGAAGATGGCCTGACCGCCGGTAACGATCGCGATGTCTTCGAGCATCGCCTTGCGACGATCGCCAAAGCCCGGCGCCTTCACGGCGACGACCTTGAGCGTGCCGCGGAGCTTGTTCACCACGAGCGTGGCGAGCGCTTCGCCGTCCACGTCTTCGGCGATGATGAGCATCGGCTTGCCCTGTTCGGCCGCCTTCGAAAGCGGCGGAACGAGGTCCCGCGCGGACGAGATCTTCTTTTCGTAGATGAGGACGTAGGCGTCGTCGAGCTCGGCCGTCATCGTCTGCGTGTTCGTGACGAAGTGCGGCGAGAGGTAGCCCTTGTCGAACTGCATGCCTTCGACGAGCTCCACCGACGTTTCGAGCGACTTGCCTTCTTCAACGGTGATGACGCCGTCTTTGCCGACCTTGTCCATGGCGTCGGCGATCATCTGCCCGATCTGCGGATCCTGGTTGGCCGACGACGTGCCGACCTGCGCGACTTCCTTCGACGAGCTGATCTTCTTGCTCTGCTTGGAAAGCTCGGCGGTGATCGCATCAACGGCGAGGTTGATGCCGCGCTGGATCTGCGTGGCGTTGCCACCCGAGGCCACGTTCTTCATGCCTTCAGCGAAGATCGCTTCGGCATAAACGGTGGCGGTGGTGGTGCCGTCGCCGGCGACGGTCGAAGTCTTGGAAGCGACTTCCTTGACCATCTGGGCGCCCATGTTTTCGTAGGAGTCTTCGAGCTCGATTTCCTTGGCGACGGTGACGCCGTCCTTGGTGACGGTGGGCGAGCCAAAGGACTTTTCGAGCACGACGTTGCGACCGGAGGGGCCGAGGGTGACCTTCACCGCGCGAGCGAGCTTCTTCACGCCGCGCAGGATCGCCTCGCGGGCTTCCTGGTCGAATGCGATTTTCTTAGCAGCCATGTGATTTCTCCAAAAGATTCAAAGTAGCCAGAAGCCAGTAGCCAGAAGCCAGAAGTTGCCGCAGCCGAAGTTTTTCTTCTGGCTTCTGGCTCCTGGCTTCTCGGCTTCTTTGTTTACTCAACCACCGCGAGGACGTCGTCTTCGCTCATGATGAGGATTTCTTCGCCGTCGATTTTGATTTCGGTGCCGGCGTAGCTGGTGAAGATGACTTCGTCGCCCTTCTTCACGGTGAACGGGGCCTTCTCGCCGTTCTCGAGGCGCTTGCCGTCACCGACGGCGACGATCTTGCCGCGCTTGGGCTTTTCCTTGGCGCTGTCGGGGAGGACGATGCCGGACTTGGTTTTCGATTCGGCTTCAACTCGCTTGACGAGGATCTTGTCGCCGAGAGGACGCAGCTTGGCCATGATTCTTCTCCTTAAGAAGACAGTTGTCAGTTTGCAGTTGTCAGTTGTCAGTCAAGACGAGCGGCGGTTGTTAGTTACTGACAACTGTCAACTAACAACTGCCAACTATTCGTTTCATCCGTGATTCGGCTCGACGGGCCAGCGGCCTTCGTAGTGCCGCTTCATCACTCTCGCGAGCGCGTCGAGCAAAACGTTCAGGTCCACCGGCTTGCTCAGCACGCTGAACACGTGCATGCCGAGGGCTTCGTGCAGCAGATGCGTCGTGAGCTGGTTCGCCAGCAGAATCGCCGGCGGAGCGGCTTTCAGTTGACGCATCAGCTTGACAACCTGCAACCCGCCGAGCTGCGGCATCTGCTGATCGAGCACCGCGACGTGAATCGGCCGGCTTTCGATCAACCCAAGTGCCTCTCGCCCACTGCGCGCGGCGACCGTTTGCACGCCCTGCGGTTCAAGCAGCTGGCGAAGCGTGGTATGCCACTGCTCGCTTTCGTTGGCGAGCAGAACAGTGAAACGATTTTCAGAGTTCACCTGCACCATAAGCCTGACCGTCCGAGCGGCTGGGAGGGTCTATAACAAGGGGCGTGCCGGGTTGGAGCTTCGGCGAATGAGATCTAACCCTTTTCTGATCAGTCGGTTATGATTTGAGGCGGACGACCTGATTCAAGGCCTTTCCTGCCAAAGACTGTTGAGACGAACGAGTTTCTGCCAGAGTGACAGTAACCGCGGCCGGGGTATTTAGCCCCGGGCATGCCCGGGGCTATATTGTGCCCCCATGCACCGATTCGTTTTTCGCGCGGTCGTTCTCTTGTTCGTTCTTGGGTGGGTCTTTCACGTTGAGGGGAAGGCTCCAAATGTTCTGATCGTCGTCGCCGACCAGTGGCGTGCGCAGGCGTTTGGATACGCCGGCGACCCGAATGTGAAGACGCCGAACTTTGATCGCTTCGCGGGACGGAGCGTGGACTTCACACACGCCGTCTCCGGCACACCAGTGTGCAGTCCGTTTCGCGCGTCGCTTCTCACTGGCCAGCGCGGCACGACGCACGGCATCTTTCTCAACGACGCACATCTCGACGACAACGCCGTCACGCTCGCGAAGGTGTTGCGCGATTCCGGATACGACACGGGCATCATCGGCAAGTGGCATCTGAATGGCGGCGGACGACTGCACTACATCCCGAAGGAAAACCGCCAGGGGTTTGATTACTGGAAGGTGATGGAGTGCACGCACGAGTACAACGAGTCGCTCTATTTCGCGGATGACGACACGAACGTGCGGCAGTGGGAAGGCTACGACGCGTTCGCGCAGACGAAGGATGCGCAGGCGTACATCGCGGCGCATGCGAAGAATGAGAAGCCGTTCCTGCTGTGCCTGTGGTGGGGTCCGCCGCACAGTCCGTATCAGACCGCGCCGGAGAAGTATAAGAAGATGTACGACCCGGCGAAGATCGAGCTTCGGCCGAATGTACCGAAGGCGATGACGGATGCGGCGAAGAAAGATCTCGCCGGCTATTACGCGCACTGCACGGCGCTCGATGACGCGTTCGGCGATCTGTGGAAGACGCTGCAAGACAGTGGCATCGAAGACGAGACGATCGTGATCTTCACGTCCGATCACGGCGACATGCACCACTCCAACGGCTTCATCCGCAAGCAAAAGCCGTGGGATGAATCGATCCGCACTCCGATGCTGTGGCATTTTCCGAAGTCGCTCGGATCAGACGGCAAAAAGCTCGACGTGCCGATGAGCAGCGAAGACATCCTGCCGACGCTGCTCAGCCTCTGTGGCGTGTCGATTCCAAAGACCGTGGAAGGCCTCGACTACAGCGGCCACATGAAAGGCGGCGAGAACCCCAATCCGGACAATGCGGCGCTGATCGAATGCGTTTCACCGTTCGGGGAGTGGACGCGCGCGATGGGCGGGAAGGAAATGCGCGGCATTCGCACCACGCGCTACACCTACGTTCGCGACCTGAAAGGGCCTTGGCTCTTGTATGACAACGAGAGTGATCCCTATCAGATGAAGAACCTCATCGACGATCCCGCGTCGGCGGATGTTCGCAAGCAGCTCGACGACATCCTCAATAAAAAGCTGGTTGAGGCGAAAGATGAGTTTAAGCCGGCGGATTACTATCTCACGAAATTCGGCTATAAGGATCGCCTCAACAAGAACGGAACTCTTTCAACGGCGCCATAAACACATGAAGCAATCACTTTTGTTTGTCCTCATCGCCCTCCTCGCGTCGCCGCTCGTTCGCGCGCAAACGCCAGCGCCGACGCAGTCGAAGCAGGAGTTTCGCAACTGGGCGCCCACCCCGCCGATGGGCTGGAACTCGTGGGACTGCTTCGGTCCGGCCGCGACGGAAGAGGTCACGCTCGCCAACGCCCAATACATGGCGAAGCATCTCAAGTCGCACGGCTGGGAATATGTGATCATCGACGGTCGCTGGTGTCGCCCCGGTACGTTCATGCCCAAAGGCAAAGAAGGCATGGACCTTTACATGGACGACCACGGCCGACTCCAACCCGCGCCGAACAAGTTCCCTTCCTCGGTCGGCGGCAAAGGCTTCAAGCCGCTGGCGGACGAAGTTCACAAGCTCGGCCTGAAGTTCGGCGTGCACATCCTCCGCGGGATTCCACGCAAGGCATACAACCAGAACGTCGCGATCCTCGGCACGAACGTTCACGCGAAGGACATCACCAATACGAATGACACGTGCAGCTGGAGCGACGACACGTTCGGTTTGGATTTCAGCAAGGCCGAAGTGCAGGCGTATTACGATTCGGTCTTCGCGCTGATGGCGGAATGGGGACTCGATTACATCAAGGTCGATGACCTGGCGCGGAACTATCATCGCGATGACATCGATGCGATTCGCAAAGCGATCGACAAGTGCGGCCGCAAGATTGTCTTCGCGACGTCGCCCGGCCCGCTGAAAATGGAGATCGCCGACCACGTCAGCTCGCAGGTGAACACGTGGCGCATCAGCCAGGATCTGTGGGACAACTGGCGCGACGTGTATGAGGAATTCGGCTTTCTGCACGACTGGTCAAAGTACGCAGCGCGCGGCCAATTTCCCGACGCCGACATGCTTCCGCTCGGCAGCCTGCGCAACTGGGACACCAAGGGCCCGAAGTGGACGCAACTCACGAAGGACGAGCAGATCACGATGATGACGCTGTGGTGCATCGGCCGTTCGTCGCTGATGGTCGGCGCGCATCTGCCGAAGAACGACGAGTGGACGCTGTCGCTTCTCACGAATGATGAAGTGCTCGCTGTGAGCCAGAAAAGCGAAGGCAACCGCCAGGTGTCACGAGAAAATGAGCAAGTGATCTGGACGGCCAAAGCAAGCGGCAGCGATGACGTGTACGTCGCGATGTTCAACTCAGCGCCCGCGCCCGAACCCGGCCGCCGCCGGGTCCGCATGGAGGGCACGGCGACAACGCAGCAGGCCCCGCCGGTTGAGATCTCCGTCCCACTCAGCGACCTCAAGCTCGATGGCGCCTACCGCGTTCGCGACCTTTGGGAACACCGCGATCTCGATGTGTGCAAAGACAAGCTGACAGCAAAGGTGAATTCGCACGGGGCGGTGCTCTACAAGCTGTCGCCGGCGAAATGAGAAATCAAGGTGATTTCTCGTCGAGCAGCTTCTCGAGCCGCTCGCGGTCTTTCGCATCCGATGCGTCGAACTCGTCAATGAGGACGCCGCGCTTGTCGATGATCAGCGTGGTAGGGAAGCGATTGATTCCGTAAGCCGCCGTTGTCGCGCCGTTTTCGACGGTCGCGCTGTACTTAATGCGCGTCGGCCCGCCGCCGTCGAGCGCGGCGAGGAACGGCATATCTCGCCCGCCCCACACGTCCTTTCGTGCATCGCTCAGCTTCGCGTCCATCTCCGCGATTGAGGCGACGGAATCATCGTGGACGGCGATGATCGCGAGGTCCTTGTCTTTGTACTGATCGTGCAGCTTCATCAGGTCTGGCATGGCGTGCACACACGGCCCGCACCAGTAGCCCCAGAAATCAAGAATCACCACCTTTCCGCGGAGCTGTTGCAGCGTCACGGGCGCGCCGTTCTTCCAGCCCTTAATCTGTTGAAGCTCCGGTGCGGGCTTCCCGAACAGCCGCGCGATCGCGGTGGGCGGAATGTCGAAGAAGAACTTCCGTTCGCGCTCACCCGCGGCGAGGCGGAAGTGATGATAGACGTAGTCGGTGTCGTTCGCGTAGACCTGCAAGTGGTACTCGCCGGGCGGAAGAAGGAACTCGACATGCGTGCCCTTTGCGAAGCTCTGAACAGAGTACATGCGCGAACGCCCCGGTTGCGAGACTAGCGCGAGCGTCCTTTCGATTGGACGATTCACTTCACGAAGGCCAAGACTGACGACGTCGCATGTAACTTTGCACGCGGGCTGAAGCCTTACCTCACGCGGCGTGTTCGTTCCGAAATCGGCGCGGGTCAGATCGATCTCGGCGATGAGTGCACGCTGCTCGTGAAGCATATACAGCGGAACGAGCGGCTGGCGCTCGAACTTTGCCACGAAGACGTCCCGTGCGTCGATTGTCACGAGCCCCGTGGCATCGGTCGTTGCGGCCTTATTGTCGTCGAGTGTCAACGTCGGCGGTTTTGGATAATCGCCAAAGATCTTCGGTCCATCGCCGAACATGCCCAGACGCCGACGAGCGCGCCTTGCACCGGCTTTCCGTCCGGATCAAGCAGCTTCAGCGTCAACGATCCTTTCGCGGCCGGCTGCGTCGTCCCCGCTGAGTTCTCCGGCTTCGCGATGCTCAGCTGATCTTTACACGCGGCGAGATCCGCCGGCGTCCGTGCAAACTCCAGATGCCCATCGGCGTAGCCAACCCACACACCGTCGCGGTGCTGCTCAAACGTTTCGTGCAACACAACCGTCGCCGTCGCGCGCCGGTGGATCCAGACCTGCTCGACTTCGTTCTTCGGCTTCGCCTGTGGCTTAGGTGGGGAATAGGTAACGGACGGATCGCTGAGCTGCGCGGGCCAGGCACCGTCGTGAGCATAAGACGCTTCGAGTGCGTCGAGGAGCAATCGCCGTACCGCTGTGCCGCGATCGAGCGTCGGCTGCGCGAAGAGCGCAGTGCCCTGGCCATCGGATCGATAGGAGCAGAAGACCAGTAGAAGCGAACAGATCACCCAGCGACTTCGCATGCTTCCTCCGACAACGTAACGTCCGGCGGTTCCCAAACGTGACCCCATGGCGACACGCGCAACCAATCAAAACCGCAGCGGCTTGCCGAGTAGATGGAACCGAAGGATCGTCAATCCATCTTGTCGCTGCGGTCGCGGTTCGTTTCGCGATCGCCGGTAAAGACGAATTAGCGTGTGAAGAGTTCAGATTACAACAAGCCCTGCCGGCAGAAATTTCCGTCCCACTCAGCGACCTCAAGCTCGATGGCGCGTATCGCGTCCGCGACCTTTGAGAACACCGCGATCTCGATGTGTGCAAAGACAAGCTGACAGCAAAGGTGAATTCGCACGGGGCGGTGCTCTACAAGCTGTCGAAGGCGGACGCGAAGGGGCAATAGCGCCGCTGCGCAATGCAGGGCGCGGCGAGATCAGGTTCGAAACAGATTCATCCGCGGAACGGGGACTTTCCTTTGGGTCGCACGGTTGTCACCGCGCCCGGCATCGCGCGCGTGGGAGCGACGGTGATCGGCACGTCGGGTGCCTTCATTGCCGGATCGGGCATCGGCTGATTGATCGCCGTGTTCTTCGCGTCCTCGTACATCGCCAGCATCTTCGGAAGCACCGCGTCGAGGCTGTATTGCTCGCGGATCATTTGCTCGGCGGCGCGACCGAGCGGGCGAAATGCATCGGGGTCTTTCAGCACGGGGATTGCCTTCGCGGCGAACTCTTCCGGGTTGAAGAAGTCGGCGAGCAGACCGTTCTCGCCGTCGCGGATCATTTCCTTTACCGGTGACGTCGCGGAGCCGAGGACCACCGCTCCGCAGCTCATCGCGTCCATCATGCTCCAGCTCAGGACGAACGGCACGGTGAGATAGATGTGCAGATCCGACGATGCGAGCACGCGGCCGAGTTCCGGCGGATTGAGCCGGCCGAGGAACGCGAACTTCGACATGTCGTAGTTATCGCGCGACATCACCCAGTCCTTGAACGACTTGCCTTCCAGGTAAGTCTCATCGCCGCCGTAGGCGATGCGGTCCGTGCCGATGACCAGGAACTTCACGTCCGGGTACTGTTCGTAGATGAGCTTGGCGCTGCGCATGAAGATGTCGAAGCCGCGCATGCTCTCGAACCCGCGGCTGACATAGGTGATCACGCGCGTGTCCGGGCCGATGTCCACGTTGTTGAACCGCCGCGTCTTGCGCTGGCCGACAGGCGCTCGCAGGGCCTCGTCGTAGCCGTGGTACACGTCGCGATCGACCCCGTCGAACACGACGCGGATCTTCGAAGCGTACTCCTCCGGGAACTTTGATCGCTGAAAGTTCGTCGGTGTGTACCCGATCTGGCAGTTCTGAAGATCGAGCAGGATCATCGCGTTGCGGCAGCGCGAGCGGAGGTACTTCATCTCCGGGATCTGCCAGCCGAGATCCTTGCGGAAGTCCATGTCGCTGTCGGGGTCGTGCGGAATGTAGTAGTACTCGAAGAAGTTGATGACCGGCACATCCGGATACAGTTCGCGGAGGAAGAGCGTGCTGCCGAAGCCGCTGTGGCCGACGATGAGATCGGGCTTGAGGTCCGGCCGAGCTTTGAGCGCGCGGTAAACCGCATCACAGTGCCAGATGGTGTTCTCAAATGTGCGCGAGCAGAAATGATTCTGTTTGGTCGCCCCGCCGAGTAACTTGTACTGGACCTTTTCGATTCCGCCGACGTTTCCGCCTGGAGTTTCGCTGACGAATGTGCAGCGCCACTTCAGCTTGTCGACGAGATGTCGGGCGATGTGCCCGAACTGGGCGGGGAAGTTCTGATGAACGTACATAACATGCATGGCGCGGCATGATACCCGCGTCGTATGCAGTTTTCGACGCGGTTGATTATCGGATTAAAGCTTGCAATTACGGCGTAAATCAGCGATCAATATGCCCACGGGCGTCACATCAGACCGATAAGAATGCGTACCTTAGTATTTCCCGATTGTGCGGCAAAAACTGCGCACACGTTCTAAAGCAGTTACTCGGCGGGTCGATATAAAGGTTGTCAACGGCACGCCGGCTGTTGTCGGGAGAAATGCACATGAGCGCTACGAAAGTTAAAGACGTTTTGACCACGGGCGAAGTTGCGAAGATCTGCAACGTCGCGCCGCGCACCGTCAGCAAGTGGTTCGACTCCGGCGCGCTGCACGGCTATCGCATTCCGGGCAGCAAGGACCGCCGCATCCCGCTCAACCAGCTGATCCGTTTCATGAAGCAGCACGGGATGCCGCTCAACGGCCTGATGACCGGCTGCACGCGGGTCATGATCGTTGACGACGAGCAGGACATCGTCGAAGTGCTCGAGAAGATTCTCGAGGACGAGGCGAAGTATGAAGTCGAAGTCGCCAAGGGTGGCTTCGCCGCGGGTGTGACGGCCGAGAAGTTCCGTCCGCACGTCATCCTGCTCGACATGCACCTGCGCGACATCGACGGCCGAGAGGTCGCCCGCCAGGTGAAGAGCAACGCCGACCTTCAGCTCACCAAGGTCATCGCCATGAGCGGCAAGATGACCGAAGACGAGAGCAAGGGCCTGCTCGGCACCGGCGGCTTCGACGGATTCCTCCGCAAGCCGTTCCACGTCCGCCAGGTCATCGAAGCGATCGAAGACGCGACCGCGGTCGTGTACTAAGCTTCGAACGACAAGTTGAAAGCAGAAAGGGCCGGCAGCCATCGCCGGCCCTTTCGTTTTTCCCCGATACGGTCAGGGGAGACGATCGTTGGCGAGCAGCACTTCGAGCACCGCCGCGTTGTTCCACTCGCGCGCGGTTTCGGCCGGCGTCTTGCCCCGCGGGTCGCGGCAGTGCACTTTCGCGCCGGCGGCGATGAGCGTTTTCGCCACTTCCGCGTCGCATTCATTTGTACAGACGGTGCAGACTCGGAGCGGATGGAAATAGCCCTCGCTGTCGGCATTCGGATCCGCACCCGCCTTCAGCAGTTCGCGCACGAGATCCGGGTGCCCGTGAAAGACTGCCCAGGACAACGCGCTGCCGTAACCTTTCGAACACGGCATCACCGACGCGCCGCGCTGAAGTAGGAAGCGGGCGCACACCGGCGAATCACCACGAAGCGAGTTGATCAAGGGCGTTGCGCCAATGTCGTCGCGCGCGTTGATCTCTGCCCCGTCTGCCAGCGCCGCTTCCATCATTGAAAGGCGCCCATCGCTAGCAGCGGAGAGAAGCTTCTCGTTTGCTTCGCTGATGCGGCTTGCTCGAGAGAAAGCGTAGAACATTGTCCCCACCACGCTCACCAGAAGCGCGACGCCCAACGCAACGCGAATGGACGCCGCGCCTTGCCTGATGATCCGGTGCCCGATCCGACCTGCCCGACTCGTTCCCGCGAATGACATGACCGACCCCTTTCGCTGCGGATGTCCGCACCGATGTACCCGCTGCCATACATGCGTCAGCGGGCGACAAGGACCATCATCAATTTCGTGGAAATTCGCGATTACTGGCTTGCTGCGTGGCGGGCGACGTGGTGGAGGATCCGCTGCCGAGTGAGTGGTTCACCCAATCGAGCTGTCGTTGCGGCCACTCAGCGTCCTTGTTCAGTTTGAGAATGCGCTCATACACTTGGCGCTCCGCCTCCGTGGCTTGGAACGGCCAGCGATCCACACCAAGCAAAGTGGCCGCTTCGGCGCGAATCTCCCGCCCTTCCGAGTCATTCGTCTGCGGATTCTCATCGAACCACTGTAGTGACGCGCTGTACCACGCGCGAGCGATCTCGGGCTGCCCGAGCTTGGCGTAATCCATCGCCAGGAACAACCACTGCCACGCGTCCCCGCCCTTGGGCTTGTCTGAAAGCTTGATGGAGTGTTCGAGCGCTTCGATGCTCTGCTTGTATTCGCCGGAGCGATACAGGGCCCAGCCGAGCATCTGCCAGTAAATGTCGTTCTCCGGTTTGCCCTCAGTCAGCTGGCGGCACAGCGCCAGCACGTGCGCGGGATTCTGCGCCCAGGCCTCCGGACTGATCGCATGCTTCCAGACCCACTGATCATCGTGCGGAATCTCCGGTGTCGGTGCTGTCGAAGCCTTCGGCATCGCCGCGACGGCAGAGAGGCAAAGTTCCAGGTATGGGCGGGGCGCTTCGCCTCGGTCGATTGCAAGCTTGAACTCGCGCTGCGCCTCATCGCGTTTCCCGATTCGCCAGTAACAACGTGCGAGCGTCAGATTTGAAATTGTCGCGCCGCGGGTCCTCGCCTTTTCCAGAAACTCCGCCCCCCAATCACAGACATCTCGAAACGCGTACCACTCGCCGAGAGTTTGTAGCGCTGTAGCGTCGTCGGCATTCCCCTGGAGGGTGCGACGCGCCGCGGCGAGCGATCGATCAAACTCTCGGAAACGGGAAGGTCGCTTCAGGTCACGCACCAGGATGACACCACCCGAAAGTGCTGCGAGATACCGGCCATCCGGTGAGAACGCAATCGCGAACGCGCCGTCATACTGCAAACGGCTCAGTTCTCGACCGCTCTTTCCATCCCAAAGACAAAAGTTTCCGCCCTCGCTGGTTGCGATCAAACGCCCGTCCGGTGTGCCGCCTGCAACATATCCTTCAATCTTTAAGGTTTCCTTCCCGTTTCGTGTGTCGATCACGTGCGTACCTCGATTCGAGCCCCACAGCAGCTCGTGATCGCGGATGCGCTGGAAACATCGAAGCGGCGTTGGTTGCCCCGTCCCTCGATCCAAAACAACGCGCGCTTCCTGCCCGTTCATCGGGTTCCACGCGCGAATCGTGTTGTCATAGATGCAACTTGAGATCACCTCGCTTCCATCAGACGTGAAAATGGCGGCACTGATGGTGCGCGTCATGACTGCGTTGGGATTCCAGTGGCCTCGAAACTCCGTAAGCTGCTTTCCCGTTGCGAGATCCCACGTCCGGGCGATTGCGTCGTCGCCGCCCGTTACAGCGCGGCGGCCATCGGGCGAAATCGCGACGGTCGCGATGGGCATTGCGCTGTTGTAGGTGCCCGCTTCACTGACGCGCCAGCTTCGGATCAGATCACCGGGGCGCATGTCCCACAACCGGACGAACCCATCCTGTGCGCCCGCGAGGATTTGTTGACCATCGGGAGAGATTGCCAGGGCGCGAAATTCGGACGTCCCATTGCTGAACTGGCGAAGTCGCAAGCCGGTGGCCAGATCCCACACCGCTATCGTGCCCTTCGGTCCCGGACAGACCGCGGCGCGACCATCTGGCGTAACCACCAGTTGAGCTTGTCCGCTCGACGCTTCTCGTCGGATGCTGAGGATGTCTACCTGCCGCTCGACCATCCAGTGCACGATCGCTCCGTGCATCGACCCGGCGCCCGAGACGAGGTGTTTGCCATCTGCGGACATCCCAACCTGCCAGGCGGTGTACGGCTCGGTCAGCGCGAAGTAGAGCTGACCCGTATATGCGTCACGAATTCCAATCTGATTGCTTTCGCCCGTCAGGATGCGGCCCTGATCGGGGAAATAGCACGCCGCCGTTCCGGTAGCGATATCGATGAACTTTGCATTGCGATAGTCCCAGATGGCGTCGGCCAAGAGCACTTTCGTGCCGTCGGGGGAAAATGCGCGGGGGTATGAGCGGCCGTGATGTTCCAGATCGTATCGCAACACGCCCGCATCGACGTCCCAGATCCCGGCCTTTCCTCCCGTCTCGTTGGTGACGATCAGTCGGCCGTCGGGCGAGATCAAGACGTAGTTGACCGTCGTCGTCGAGCTGTGCTCATGAATGATCTTGCCGCTCTCGAGATCCCAGACCTTGATGCTCTTATCCACTGCGGAAGAGACCGCGCGTTTTCCGTCGCGTGAGAGTTCGATGAAGCGGAGGATGTCGGTGTGTCCGGCGAGTTTCTTGATGACCTGGCCAGTCGCTACGTCCCACATTGTCAGCTCGAACGTCTTGCGCCGCTCGGCTGGGGACATCTTCACCGTCGCGCCAACTTCCGCCCCGCCACCGGTTATGAGAAAGCGACCGTCCGATGAGAGTGCCGTGGCATTAACCGGATGCTCGTGCTCAAACTTCCGCAGCACGGCGCCCGTGCGGAGATCGATGAGTTCAGCCAAGCCAGGCATCGCCGTGCCGATGCCGCGGCGAATCACTGCACTGCGTCCGTCGGGAAGAATGCGCACCTCGGGCCGCCCCGCCTCGGCATCGATGCGAAGAAGCGGGGCCGGCGCGCGGCTGTACGCGCTGAGCCACATGAAATCCGCCGGCAGCGGATCGTCCCCGATCTCGAGATACGCGGCGGTAGCTTTATCCACGCGCGTTTTCGCATCCAGGTACTTCCCCGCGTTCAAATCTGATTGCGCCTGCGTCAGGTATCCGTCTGCAAGGCGACGCTGGGCGATGCGGTTCTGGCGTTGCGCTTCCGCCGCTTGCTTCTGGGCTTCCTGCTCGCTGACGAGAGCCTTCTTCTCGCTCGCTTCCGCGACAGCGCGGGCGGCGACGGCGGTATGTCGTTGCCACAGGCTGACGATCGTGGCCGCCACGAGCACCAGCGCGAACACGCACGCGGTGGTAAGCGCCGCCTTGTTTCGCCGCGCGAACTTGCGCAGGCGATACACGTTCGACGGCGGCGACGCCTCAACCGGCTGATCCGCCAGATACCGTTCCAGATCGCGGGCGAAACCGTTCGCGGTTTGATAGCGCCGTCCACGGTCCTTCTCCAGCGCCTTCATCACGATCCAGTCGAGCTCGCCATGCACGAGTTGCCCGAGCTTTTTCGGATCGGTCTGTCGCTGGGCGGAGATGGTGGTGAGGGCATCGCCCAGCGCGCTGAGCCTCGTGCTCGGCGCCGGCGGATCTTCTTCGCGAATGATGCGGCGAACTTCGTCGTACGCCGCCTTCGCCAACCGATCTTTCTCGAACGGTGTGGTGCCCGTGAGCAATTCATAGAGCAGCACGCCGAGCGAGTAGACGTCGCTGCGCGTGTCCACATCCGCAAGCACGTTCATCTCCGCCTGCTCGGGGCTCATGTACAACGGCGTGCCGATCAGCTGACGAAACTCCGTGAACAGCGTGCGGTCGGTGAGCCGCTGGCCGTCGGTTGCTTTGGCGATGCCGAAGTCGATGACCTTCGGCGTGGGTTTGCCGGCGTCATCGAGCGTCACCAGCACATTGTTCGGCTTCAGATCGCGATGAATGATGCCCTTCTGATGCGCGTGCTGAACGGCCTGGCAAACCTGCATGAACAGCTCCAGCCGCTGTTGCGGGGCGAGCTGGTGCTTGTCGCAATACTCGGTGAGCGGAACACCTTTCACGAGTTCCATCACGAAGAAGGGGCTGCCATTCTCAGTGGTGCCGGCATCGAGGACCTTGGCGATGTTCGGATGATCCATCACCGCCAGCGCCTGTCGCTCCGCCTCGAAGCGCGCGATGACCTGCGCGTTGTTCATCCCGGGCTTGATGATTTTCAGCGCGACGCGTCGGCGAACGGGACGCAGTTGCTCGGCCATGAACACCGCGCCCATTCCGCCTTCGCCGATTTGTTCGAGAAGCTTATATCGGCCGATGACGGTGCCGATGCGGTTGGCCTGTGCTTGAGCAGTGGCGGTCTGAACCGGCGGCGATTCGAGAATCCCCGCGGTTTGCTGGTGTGCATTGAGCAGCGCCTCGACCTGCCCCCTGAGCTGCGGTCGCGCGGCGCACGCCTGGTCGAGAAACTCGGCGCGTTCCTCCGGTGAATCGATCCGCAGCGCCTGCTCGAAGATGGTCTCTTCTTCGCTCATGGGCCGCTCATCTGGCGATACAGCCACGCTCGGGCGTAGCGCCACGATCGCTCGGCTGTGGCGGTTGAGATGTTCATCGCACGCGATGCTTCTTCGATCGTGAGGCCAGCGAAGTACCGCAGCTTGACCAGTTCGGCCTTGGAAGGGTCCTGCTCGGCGAGTTTCTCGAGCGCTTCATCGAGGGCGAGCAACTGGTCGATCGGGAGGCTCGAGGTGGCCTGGAGGTCGTCGAGCGAAAGCTCGCGGACGCCGATGGCGCGTTTCACTCTGCCACGCTCACGGGCCCGCTCGATGAGAATTCGCCGCATGGCTTCCGCGGCGGCTGCAAAGAAATGACGGCGGCTATCCCAGCGGGCCTCGTCGTCGCCGGTCCCGACAAGGCGAAGGTATGCCTCGTGCACGAGCGCCGTCGCCTGAAGCGTCTGCTCGGACGACTCGTGCCGCATCTTCTGCCGCGCGAGTCGCCGAAGCTCTTCGTAGACCACGGGGAGAAGATCCGCGGAAGCGCGACGATCCCCCTCCGCCGCCGCGTTGATCAGCCGCGTGATCGTGACTGCCCCAATCCCATCGGTACGCTCGGCCATCGAGTGCACCTCCCGCCATGGGTAGTATGCGAAGGCCGGCGCCAAATCCCATCAACAATTTCCTATTAAAACGCGGAAACTGGAGTGAAAAGGGCCGGCCCAAAAGTGGACCGGCCCTTTCGTCGCTTTGCCCGGTAAGCGACCGCCATCGTCGCTTGCCATCCCGGGAACGACCACCCCCGCAGCCTTCCGGTGTCGAGCGTGGGGCACTCCCTGCCATCTATTACGCGGCCTTCCGGTTGATCTTGCGCTCCGAAGAAAAAGCTTGTCATTCATTCCCCCACATCGATACTGGCCCGCGAAGGGCAATCATTGGTAGACGATCAAGGCCTGTCCGGCTCGATGTTCCCGCCCACCCACTGGGGAGACGTCGCGCGCGCCGGTGACCCCGACCCCCAGATCCGCCGAGATGCATTAGGGAAACTACTGGCGCGATATCTGCCGGCGTTTCGCGCCTATCTCATTCGCCGCAGGCGCCTCCCGCCAGACCAGGCCGACGACCTGCTTCAAGGTTTTATCTGCGACCGCGTCGTCGCCGACGATCTGATCACCCGCGCCGATCGCGCCCGCGGACGCTTTCGCGCCTTCGTCATCGTGGCGCTCGATCGTTACATGATCTCGGTCTACCGCGCCGAGCACGCCGCGAAGCGTCGGCCCGCAGAGGGGATCGTGAACGTGGAACTTGCCGACCACGATTCCGCCCCCGGGCAGACGGACGCAGACATCTTCGACGTGGCGTGGGCGCGCGAGGTGATGCAGCGGGCGATTCGACAGATGCGCCGCTATTGCGACGAGACGAAGCACACGCAGCTTTGGCAGGCGTTCCAACTCTGCATGATTGGCCCGTTGCTCGAAGGTCGGCCCGCCCTTCCGCACGCGGAAACGGTCAAGCGCATCGGACTCTCCAATCCCCAGCAGGTGTCGAACCTGCTCGTGACCGCCAAGCGGACCTTCGCGAAAGTTCTGAAGGAGATCGTCGGAGAATACGCACAGAGCGATGAGGAAGTTGAGGCGGAGATGCGTGACCTGTGGACGATCTTGTCTCATGCGCCGGCAGACGAATCACCGCCGGCGACGGAGTCGGATTCGTCGACCACGCCCACCACGTAGGCTTGGGTCAGCCAGCGAGTGGCCGCGTTTGGGCCTCGCCCAGCCCCAGCACCTTCGCGGCGCGGTGCCAGTAGGCGTCGTCGAATCCGAGGTGCTCCTTGATCAGCACGTCGCGCTTCATCCAGTTGCGCTCGTGCATCAGTTCCCACGCATTGTTCCAGCCGATCTTGCTCGCCGGCGGAAGCGCGATGATCGGCCAATCGCTGCCGTGAACGAGCTTTTCCCGCACACCTTTGTTTTGCAGGATCGGCCCGAAGGCGTGCGACCGCGCCGGCAGGCACAACGCCGACGTGTCGCCGTAGCAGTGCTCGTAATCCTGCACGCACTGCATGAACTGCGTGAGGTAATCCTGCTCGAACGGCGTCGAGCGCGTTCCGCAGTGGGCCATAATCACGCGCACCCCGCGATCCAGCGCGGGCTTGAGCAGCAACGGATCGGCCGTTGACTTGTCGAGCTGCGGAAGGGACTGCTCCCCGCCGGTGTGGCACAGCAATGTCAGCTTGTGATGCGCCAGCGCCTCATAGAATGGAATGCACTTCGGATCGGCCGGGTTGAAGTTCTGCGTGATCGGCAGCCACTTGAGCAGAACCGCGCCCGCCTTCACGCATCGCTCCAGCTCCGCGACCGCGTCCTTGCGATACGGATGCACCGATGCGCCGAAGAGCATCTTCGGATTCCGCGCCGCCAGCTCGATCACATAATCGTTCTTCACGTACAGGTGCGTGTTCGCCAGATCGATGTTGCCATCACGATCGTGAACCGCATCGAACGCAAGCACGACGGCGGCGTCGAGCTTCGTCGTCTCGTTGATCGTCTCAAGCAACTTGGCCTCGAGATCGCGCTCGGTCTGCTCATCAGTCCCCTTCAGTCCCAGTCGCCAGCGCATGAAGCGAAATGGAATGCTGTTGAGCAGCTTCGCGGACATGCTGCCGTGAGCGGGAGACATCGCACAGACGTGGACGTGACAGTCGATGATCATGCGAAGCCCTCGTTGGCGCAGCCCGCTTAAGCGGGCCGCGCCGGCGGTCACGAAGAGATCAACTCGCGGTATCGCGCATACGCGTTGTCCCAGCTCTTCGTATCGCGCGGCTCATAGCGTTTGACGTCGAAGCTGCGACGCACGACTTCGCGCGCGTCGGCGAGCGATTTGATCGACCCCAGCGCGATCGCCTGCACGAGGATGTTCCCCGCGGCGGTGGCCTCGACGGGACCAGCGATGACGGGCACCCCGCACGCGTCGGCCGTCATCTGGTTAAGCAGCTCATTGCGCGATCCCCCGCCGACGACGTGGATCACCTTCATCTTCCGCCCCAGGACATCTTGCATGCCTTCCAGCGTCCGGCGATAGGTCAGCGCGAGGCTCTCAAGACAGCTTCGGATCGTCTCACCGACCGAGCCCGGCGCTGTCTGCTTTGTCTGCTGGCAGAACTCCGCGATCTTCTTCGGCATCTCGCCCGGCGAAAGGAACGGCGCGTGATCGGGATTGATGATCGCCGCGAAGGGCTTTGCGTCGGCGGCCATCTTCGTGAGCTGCGTGTAGTCGAGCGTCTGGCCGTCCTTCTCGAGCTGTCGGCGGCACTCCTGCACGAGCCACAGGCCCATGATGTTCTTCAGGAACCGAATCGTCCCGCCGATCCCGCCTTCGTTCGTGTAGTTGTATTGCAGCGCCTTCTCGTTGATCAGCGGCTTTTCGAGCTCAACGCCCATCAGCGACCACGTGCCGGAGCTGATGTAACACCAGTCGTCGCCGCTCGCCGGCACAGCGACAACCGCGCTCGCCGTGTCGTGACACCCCGGCGCGATGACCGGAATCTTCGGCACGCCGCACTCGCTGGCGACGTCCTCGCGCAGCGGACCGAGCACGGTTCCCGTCGGCACGACCTCCGGCAGGATGTTCGTCGGCAGCCCGAGCTTCTTCAGCATCTCGACCGCCCACGCATTCTTCCGCGGATCGAAAAACTGGCTCGTCGTCGCGATCGAAAACTCGCTCTTCTGCACGCCGGTGAAGAGGTAGTTGAACAGATCCGGGATGAACAGCAGCTTCTTCGTGCAGCTCAAAAGCCCCGGCGTGTCGCGCATCGTCGCGATGAACTGATACAGCGAGTTGAGCTGCATGAACTGAATGCCGGTCGCATTGAAGATCTCCTGCTTGCTGACGCGCTTGAACGTTTCCTCCATCAGTCCGTTCGTTCGCGCGTCGCGGTAGTTGTAGGGGAATCCGAGGATCTCGCCGTTCGCGCCGACGAAGCCGAAATCAACGCCCCACGTGTCCACGCCGATGCCGTCGATCGAGCGGCCCTTCGCGCTCTTGCGCAATCCGATCTTCAGCTCCTCCCATTGCGACAGCAGATTCCAGTGCAGGTGCCCGTTGATGCGGCCGGTCGGATTGAGGAAGCGATGCGTCTCTTCGAGCGACAGCTTCCCGTTCGACAGCATGCCCACGACGGATCGCCCACTCTCAGCGCCAAGATCAAATGCAACGAAATGTTGGTCGGACATAACCTCTCCGCTTTTGGGGGCGTATGGTAGCATCGCGCGAAATGCTTGCCACTCAAGTGGCAGGCCCGCGATCGGAGTTTCGTGATGAGCTCATTCGATTGGGAGTTTCCATATCCGTCGCAGCGGATGCCCGTGCTGGCGCGGAATGTGGTGGCGACGTCGCAGCCGCTGGCGGCGCAGGCGGGGCTTCAGATGCTGCGCGATGGGGGGAATGCGATTGACGCGGCGATCGCGTGTGCGGCCGCTCTCACGGTTGTCGAGCCGAACAACAACGGCATCGGCAGCGATCTCTTCGCGATCGTTTGGGATGGGCAGAAGCTGCATGGGCTGAATGCATCGGGCCGTTCGCCGGCGGGATGGACGCGGGACTTCTTTCGCCAGTTTCAGCAGATGCCGATGCGCGGTTGGCACGCGGTCACGGTGCCGGGGGCGGTTTCGGGTTGGGTCGGGTTGTCGAAAAAGTTCGGCAAGCTCCCCTTTCACGACCTGCTTCAGCCGGCGATTCAATATGCGCGCGAAGGCTATTTGGTTTCTCCAATCGCGGCGGCGGCGTGGGAGGGAAGCGTTGAGACCTTTCGGGACTTTCCCGACTTCGCGGCGACGTTCCTGCCGAAAGGTCGCGCGCCACGGCCGGGCAAACTTTTCCGCAGCGAAGACCACGCGCGGACGCTCGAGTTGATCGCCGAATCGCACGGCGAAGCGTTCTATCGCGGATCGCTGGCGAAGCAGATCGCAGACCATGCCGCACGCGACGGCGGGCTCATGACAGCTGACGATCTCGCGGCGCATCGCGCGGATTGGCTCGACACGATCTCCATCGACTACCGCGGGTATCAGTTGCACGAGATTCCGCCGAACGGTCAGGGCATCGGCGCACTGATGGCGCTCGGCATGCTGCGGCATCACGCGCTCGCGGATCTCCCGGTTGATTCGGCGGAGAGCCTGCACATGCAGATCGAAGCAATGAAGCTCGCGTTCGCGGATGTGCATCGGCAGGTGTGCGATCCATCGTGCGCGAAGTGCGCGCCGACCGATCTGCTGAATGACGACTACCTTCGCTCGCGCGCGCAGCTCATCGATCCCTCCCGCGCAGGCGAACACAACCCCGGCAACATCAAACGCGGCGGAACGGTTTATCTCACCACGGCCGACAGCGAAGGTCGAATGGTCTCGCTGATCCAGTCCAACTACGCCGGCTTCGGCAGCGGGATCGTCGTGCCGGGCACCGGCATCAGCCTGCAAAATCGTGGGCACGGCTTCACGCTCGAAGAAGGTCACCCGAATGAAGTCGGCCCGCGGAAGCGACCGTTCCACACGATCATCCCCGGCTTCCTGATGCACGACGGCCGACCGGTGATGAGCTTCGGTGTGATGGGCGGCGCAATGCAGGCGCAGGGCCATGTGCAGATGACGGTTCGACTGGTGGATTATCATCAGAATCCTCAGGCCGCTTGTGACGCTCCACGGTGGCGCGTGGCTGGGCCGAAGAAAGTGCTCATCGAAAACGGCACGAGCGACGAGGTCGTGCAGCAGCTTCAGTCAATGGGTCACGAGATCGAGATCCGCGATTTCACCGACTTCGGCGGCGGGCAGTTCATCTATCGGTTGGAGGACGGATACCTCGGCGCATCCGATCCGCGAAAAGACGGGCAGGCAGTGGGGTTCTAAAACGCGACTTATGAAGCGGCGGGGCTTGCCCCGTGGCCCCCATTCCCGTTACGGAGAATGCTCGCACGGGGCATACGCCGCGTCGATTGAATGATGGCTTACACGTCGTGAGCCTCGCTCACACCGCATTCTTCCTGGAGCAGTGGGCCTTCTTCAACCTGCAACTGATTGGCGAGAAGGAGCGCGCGCGTCTGGTGCTCGGCGCCCTTTATGTGGAACTCAACTTCGTACGCGAGATTCGGCGCGAACCACGTGCTGCGCACGACACCGACCTCATCGCGTGGGAGGCCAAGTTCCGGAATGGCCTGTGTGAGACGGACGAAATCATCGATTGTGGGCTGTCTCATGCGACCTCCATGCACCACCGTGCCGATCGAGAGAAAGAACTTCCGATGCGTTGTGTGACTGCGTTGCGCAATCACCTTTTCCCAAAGATCCTTCTCGGGGAACCCCACACCCACGCAAACATTCTCGCACTCATTAGCAGGGATGCAAGACTGATCCTAAAATTCTTTTCATGCTTTTGTCAGCGCGAGATTTTCAACGACGACTGTTAAAGTGGTATGAGCGCCATCGCCGGGATCTTCCGTGGCGCTTGCCGCTCAGACCGTCCGCCGCCGATCGATTGGATCCCTACCACGTGCTGGTCAGCGAGACGATGCTCCAGCAGACGCAGGTTGCGACGGTAATTCCGTATTTTCATCGTTTCATCACGAAGTTTCCCACCCTCGCGGATCTCGCGGCCGCAGATCAGCAGGAGGTCCTGAAGCTCTGGCAGGGACTTGGATACTATTCGCGTGCGAGAAACCTGAGGTCGGCCGCCCAAATGGTTCTGAAAGACTTCGCCGGCGAGTTGCCCAGTGAAGTCGGTCACCTTTTGAAACTGCCCGGCGTGGGCCGATATTCCGCCGGCGCGATTGCATCCATTGCCTTCGAACAACGCGCTCCGATCTTGGACGGCAATGTCGCGCGCGTGCTTTGCCGGATCGACAAGATCGAAAGCGATCCGCGCGATCGTGCGACCAACGCGCACCTGTGGAAACGCGCCGAGGAGATCCTCCCGAAGAAACAGATCGGCGACTTCAACAGCGCCCTGATGGAACTTGGCGCGACCATCTGCGCCCCGCGAAATCCACAGTGCCTCCTCTGCCCGGTGCAGAGACATTGCGAAGCCTTCGCCGCCGGGAAGCAGGAGCAGATCCCCCCGCCGCGGAAGCGCATGGAAACGCCGCTCGAAGAGCGCGTCACCTTCTGCATCCGACGTGGAAGCGAGTTTCTCATCGAGCAGCGCCCCCACACCGGCCGCTGGGCAGGGATGTGGCAATTCCTCACGCGCGAGCGCGCCGATCTGCCCGTGACCGCAAAGACGATTCGTTCGCTCTTCTCGATTCGCGCGTCGGCCCCGGCACATCTTGGCAACGTGCAGCACGGCCTCACACATCGACGATACGACTTTGCCGTTTATGTCGCCGACACGAGCGACGGCGATCAGCCAACCATCACAGCGCCGCATGCGTGGGTGGCGCTCGATCGCCTTGGCGAATACCCGCTTCCGCGCCCACACCTCCGCATCGCAGAGCAGTTGCGAGGGCTGAAAAACCGCCCGAAAAGCGGGTAATTTTGCCTGTCTCGCCAACGTATCGTACGTCCTAGTACGAGACCCGCCGGGTAGAGCGGGAAATTCGTATGGATGTACCCGAAGTCGAAATGTTCGAACCGCCGAGGCCGAAGACGGCCACCGTCGTGACGCTCCTCGTCGGTGCGGCGCTGATCCTGAGTTACCTCGCCGCGTACGCCGTGACAAACGCGCTCGTGGCCGCCGACGTGATCTCGGCCTGGCCGCGCGATCGCGATCCACGGCCGCGCTGGATGGGCGTTGGGTTCTTCGCATTGATCGGCCTCTTCACCGTGATCGGCGCGGTCGTGCGCGTCATGAGCCGCCGACAGCTTCACAAAATCGACGAGATGGAAACCACCGAGGACGTGGTGATGTGACCGCAACCGGTGCCGCGCACGCGTCGCGGGAAGCGTACCGCCGGCGTCCCTCGCCCCATTACCCGGCGACTGCGTAACCCGCGACGCGTCCGCAGCACGGGGACAGAACATGATGCCGAACACGCTCGTCTGTCATTCTGAGCGAAGCGAAGAATCTGGCTCCGTTGGTGTTCGAAATGCGCCAGATCCTTCGCTTCGCTCAGGATGACGAACGCTGCAGGGATGCGCGACCATTGAGGAACCGGTCCGCTGAACAGCATTTTGTGTGAGTCTTTTCCTCATCCTCGCTAAGCCCGTCATGCTGAGCGCAGCGAAGCATCTCGGGACGGTGACACGCTCACGACTTCTACATCCCGAGATCCTTCGCTTCGCTCAGGATGACAGGCCTTTGCGCTTCGCGCCGGTGCAAAACGCTGTGAAGCGGACCCTACGCGGAGGGAACCTTCGCGAAATTCATCTCCAGCGCGATCGCGAGCTGCTGGAAAATCAGCGGGATGTTCACGTTCGCGTCGAGGTAGTTCTCCGCCCGCACGATCGCGTCGATCGCGGCGCATCGACGCTCCAGTTCCTCCGCGTCCGTCTCTCGCGCAAGCTGCGATCGGAAATACTGCGACGCGATGCGGAGATACACGCCGAGCCCTTCGCGCGTCGCCTGGTCCTTGCTCGAAAGCTCATCCCGCTCCAGCTGCTTTTCCGCGTACGCGTCGGCCCACTTTTTGAACCACGCAGGGATCTCCGTCGCGGGCTTTCCGGATTCGATCGCCTGAAGCATCTCGACCAGCTCATTGCCCGCATCGACGACGCCCTCTTCATGCCACTTCAGCGCGACGCCGAGCGAACCTTCGGCGTAGTTCGCGGCGTTCGTCGCCTGCGTCTTATTCAACCCGCGTTTCTGAAGCTCTGATCGCACCACTTCCTGGTCGAGCGCGGCGAAGCGCACGATCTGGCATCGGCTGCGAATCGTTTGAAGCAGCGCGTTGGGCTGATCGGTCAGCAGGATGATCAGCGTCCGCCCCGCCGGCTCTTCGAGCGTCTTGAGCAGCGCGTTCTGCGCCTGCGGGTTCATCAGCTCCGCCTGCTCGACGACAAACACCTTTCCCCGGCCCATGTTGGCCTTGCGGGCGGCCGGCTCGATGAGCTCCGGGCGCACGACGTGGATCGACAGGTCGATCCCTTTGCTCTTGCCGGTCTTGTCGTGATAGCGGATCAGCTCCTTGGTGATGACGTGGAAATCCGGGTGATTCCCTGCCGCCATCACGCGGCAGCTTTCGCACTTTCCGCACCATTGGTCGTTTTTAGGATTTTCGCAAAGGAAGAGCGCGCCGAGCGCGGCGGCGGTGGTCGCTTTTCCCACGCCAACGGGCCCGGCAAAGATCAAGCCATGAGGCAGGTGATCCGCGGCCAGCGCCTTGCGGATCCACCCGATCGCGTCGTCCTGTCCGAAAATTTCCGAGAGCTGAAGCATGGGTTCGTTTACAAAAGTCCTTCGAGCATCGCGTACGAGATCAGCCCCATCGCGATGGCGGCGACGACCGTCGTGATCATCGCCAGCAGGTGCCGCTTGAGCACTGGATCGAGCGGCGCAACCCGGCGCACGGGCGCCGGCACGCCGAAGTATTCCAGTCGCGTCTGAGCGGCTTTCATGTTCATGATTCTACGCGTCTTGATTCACGTCGTGGAGACTTCAATGCCCGCCCGGCCTGCTGAGCTGATCGATCATGTTGAAGTAATTCAGCAAATACCGAATCACAAAGACCAGCAGGCCCATCATGACGAGCAGGTAGATCAGTCGAAACCACCCGTAAAAGCGAAAGCGTCGCCGGCGGCGATCCGACAACGGCCCGTTCGGATCCGGCGGCTGATACTCCAGCGGTCCCAGCGGCGTCGGCGGCGGGTTCGTTTTCGCCATCGCGTGCATCATCGCAGATGGACTGACGCGATGCCATGCGATTGAGGTCCGAAGCCTCGGTGGGTTCGTTCCGCACAATCGCTTTGGCGGTAAACAGCGGTCAATATTCGTCAACTTTCGTCAACCGCGCCGGGTATGCGGACCGGCACGTTCGGCACCCGGCATGCGACCTCCCATGGCGAGCATCGCCGCACCTCTTCTCCACCCATGTCTATACCGCCGCCATCGGAAAAAGTCGGCGGAAAACTACGAACCGGCGAAAGTTTTGGATTGCCCGTGCGCGATCCGGTATCGTCCCAGACTTAAGGGAGGTGTCATGTCCACGGGGGCTTCGGTCCGACCGGTTCTACTTCTCGTTGCATGCACGCTTCTGACGGCCAGCGCCGATGCAGCGTGGCAATACAAGCCAGGCAATCTCTGGCAGAACTTCACCGTCTATGGCCTCAACGCGCAAGGCTTGGCGGCGATGGAGGGGAACTCCGACACCAAGACCCGCGCCGCGCGATATTTTCAGCAAGCTCTGAGGGTCCGCGAGAACGATTACACCGCTCTCGTCGGCCTTGCGCGAAGCTACAACGTCAGTGGGCGCTATGACGACGCGATCAATCAGCTGACATTTGCGATGCATGCCTGGCCGGAATCCGCGGAGCTGCACCTCGAGCGTGCGGACGTCGAGCTTTCACGAGGCTACAGCGACGCAGCGATGGCCAGCGCCCAGCGTGCACTCGAGCTCGACGCGCAGAATGACGAGGCATACGTCGTCATGGGCCGCGTCCTCGAAAAACGCGGCGAAACCGACCGGGCGATCGAATGCTACCGGAGCGCGATCGGGTTCAACCCGCGATCGATTCGAGGGCACAACTACCTCGCGGTCCTTCTTTACAACAAAGGTCGCACGCTTGAGATGCAACATAAAGACGAGCTCGTTCAGCCCATCTACGAAGAAGTCGCGAAGGAGTTGTCGATCGTCGCTTCGCTCAACGATCGGTATTTTCCGGTCTACATGAGCACCGGCGCGATCCTTACGAACATGGGCGCCTACGAGAAGGCGGAGATCGCTTTCAGAAACGCCGTCTTCCTCAGCCCGCACAACGTCGACGCGTTGACCTCGCTGGGAATGATCGAAATCAAATTGAAGAACCCGGATCGTGCGCTGGGCTGCCTCGGCGAAGCGTTCGAGATCGATCGGACGTCTCCGCGAACAAACTTCTTCATCGGGTATGCGATGTCCGAGAAGGGAGAGTTGGAGACCGCTTTGTTCTATCTGGAGCGCGCGGTCCACTACGACGCGGAGAAGAATCACGGGAACGTCGATTCCAACTTTTTGAAGAAGTACCGCGAAGTGAAGGCACGACTTGCAGCGTCCACGCAGCCGGCTACATCGCCTTGAGCAGCGCCCAGATGACGAGCGCGAGGAGGCCGAAGCTGAGGGGGATCGAGACGATCATGAAGGCGATAACCCACATCCGGCTGACGCGGATGTCCTCCGGCGTCGGCGGAGGTACCGACTGTGGGTTCGACGTGTCCGGATCAGAATCGGGCATCCGCCCAACGTAGCACGGGTTTCCAACCCGTGCATCTTCGTTTCTTTATCCAAAAGACTGCACGGGTTAAAAACGCGTGCTACTTAGGAAGCTATGCGACGTCTGGGCGTTACTTGCGCGCTCCAAGCGAATTCACCGTTCGCCAGATCTCTTCGTGGACTTCCTGCGGGGTGCGGTCGGCCTGGATGATGCGGTAGCGATCCGGATGCGCTTTCACCTGGGCCAGATAATTCTGGCGGACTTGTTCGTGGTACTCGCGCGGGCGTTGCTCGATGCGGTCTTTGACGACGCCGGCTTCGGGGTCGTCGGGGAAGAGCGAGAACTTCGGGCGGACGCGCTCGATGCTCGCGTCGATCGGCATGTCGAGAATGAGCGTCACGTCCGGCCAGCGGCCCTTGATCGCGATTTCGGCAACGTTCACGATCTCGTCGGCCGTCAGGCCATCGCCGCCGAGTTGATAGGCGAGCGTGCTCGAGACGAAGCGATCGCAGATCACGACTTTGCCGTCCCTCAGCGCCGGCAGAATCGTCTCGGCCATCAGCTGCGCGCGGGCGGACATGTACAGCAGCATCTCGCAGCGCATCGACATCTCGCTGTTTTCGGGATTGAGCAAGATCGCGCGGACTTTTTCGCCGATGGGCGTAGCGCCGGGATCGTGCACGCGGATCGCTTCCAGGCCCTGCGCCGCGAGGCGATCAGCCAGCAATTGCATCTGCGTGCTCTTGCCGCACCCTTCTCCGCCGTCGAGCACGATAAATTTTCCGCGTAGGTTGCTCATCTCTGTTCGCGCGTCATCGTACAAGCTTCAATCGCAGGTTTAAACCCGACGAAGTTGTAGGGTGGGCACTGCCCACCATTTCACGATGCCCGCGCGAAGTGGTGGGCGGTGCCCACCCTACGCCTGCAATTCGCCGCCTTGACCCCATCATGCGGTCACTCTTACATTGCCTCCAATGAGCTCGGGAATCACGGAGTTGAAGCAGCAGTTCACCGAAGTCTTTGGCGACGGTGGGAAGATCCACATCATCCGCGCGCCAGGGCGCGTGAATCTCATCGGCGAACATACGGATTACAACGACGGCTTCGTGTTTCCGATGGCGATTGAGCCGCATGTGCTGATCGCCTGCCGTTCACGCGACGACAGCACGGTGCGCATCGCCTCGACGGTCTTCCCCGGCGAGGTCGCGCAGTTTTCCGTCGATCAGCCGATCAAGCGCGGTGATCCGAAGTGGGCGAACTACAGCAAAGGCGTCGCGGCCGAACTGATCGCCGCGGGCATCCCGCTGCCGGGCATGGATGCGATGATCACCAATACGCTGCCCGTCGGCGGCGGGTTGTCGAGCAGCGCGGCCATCGAAGTCGCGACGCTGCAATCCTTCCTCACCCTCGGCGGATTGAAGATGGATGCAAACCGCATCGCGCTCATCTGCCAGCGGGCCGAGCACGAATACGCGGGCGTGCCCGTGGGCATCATGGACCAGATGATCGTCGCGTCGGCCAAGCCGGGTCATGCGATGCTCCTCGACTGCCGCGATCTGTCGAAGCAGTTTGTCGAACTGAACGACAAGGACCTGCGCGTCGTGATCGCCAACAGCATGGTGAAGCACGAGCTGAGCAGTGGCGAATACGCCGAGCGCCGCAAGCAGTGCGAAGAAGGCGTCGCGTTCTTCAAGCAGGAGAATCCGAACATCAAGGCGCTCCGCGACGTGTCGGTGAAGCAGGTGGAGGCGGCCAAGGGAAAGCTGCCGGAGATCATTTACAAGCGCTGCCATCACGTCGTTACCGAAAATCGCCGCACGACGGAGGCCGCGCAACTCCTCGGCCAGAATCGCTACGAAGAAGTCGGCCAGCTCATGGTGCAGTCGCATAACTCCCTTCGCGACGATTACGAGGTGAGCGTGCCGGAGCTCGATTTCCTCGTCGAAGAGTCGATGAAGGTGAAAGGCGTGTACGGCGCCCGAATGACCGGCGGCGGCTTCGGCGGATGCATCGTCGCGCTCGTCCAGCCGCGCGCCGTCGAATCCCTCACCACCCACCTCAACACCGAATACGAAAAACGCTGGAAGAAAACCCCCGGCATCTTCGCCACCGCCGCCGCCGCGGGGGTGACGGTGTTGGAGTGATGCGCCTTTATCCCCTCTCCCTGGAAGGGAGAGGGTAAGGGTGAGGGTCGAGCGTGGGAGTCAAAGCCGCGCCCGATTACGCGAATAGCGTCCGTTGTCATTCTGAGCGCAGCGAAGAATCTGGCGTCTCGCGTTCCCGACAAGCCGCCAGATCCTTCGCTTCGCTCAGGATGACTTCCGGGCGACTCATGAACACGAACGCACTATTACTTCCACGCGTCACCCTCATCCCCACCCTCTCCGTTCAGGGAGAGGGAGCAGAAGCGTTTGACGTTCGCCGACCTTCGCCATAATTTCCCATGCGATGCCTGACCAAGTTCTTCGTGAAACGTTGTTAAAGCTCTGCCGACGCGAAGACCTCACGCGCGATGAGGCGCGCGAGGCGTTTTTGCACATCATGTCCGGCAAGGCGAGCGACGCGGAGATCGGCGGATTGCTCGTCGGGCTCGCGGCGAAGGGTACGACGGTGGAAGAACTCGTCGGCGCTGCGAGTGTGATGCGCGATAAAGCCGTGCCCGTGGGTTGCGATCCGAAGGGCGTGGTGCTCGACACGTGCGGCACCGGCGGGGATGTGCGCGAGACGTTCAACATCTCCACCGCGGCGGCGCTGATCGTCGCAGGGGCCGGCGTGAAGGTCGTGAAGCACGGCAATCGCTCCGCCAGCGGACGCGTCGGGTCGGCGGACGTGCTCGAAAAGCTCGGCGTCAAGCTCGAACTCACCCCGCAGCAGGCGCGCGAGTGCCTCGACGCCGCCAACATGTGCTTCGTCTTCGCGCGAGCCTATCACCCGGCGATGAAGTTCGTCGCGTCGGCGCGTTCGTCGCTCGGCATCCCCACCATCTTCAATCTGCTCGGCCCGCTCACGAACCCCGCCCGAGCCAAGCATCAGGTACTCGGCGTATTCGCACCGGAACTCACTGATCGCCTCGCGACGGTTCTGCGCGAACTCGGCAGCGAGCGCGCGTGGGTTGTGCACGCGAACGACGGGCTCGACGAGCTCTCGACGCTCGGCCCCTCGCGCATCAGCGAATTGAAAGACGGTCACGTGAAGACGTGGTCGCTCGATCCCAAGACGCTGGGGCTCGAATACGCCCGCCTCAGCGATCTTCAGGTGCACACCGTCGACGAGGCGGCCGACGCGATGCTGAAAGTGCTTCGCGGGGAGAAGAGCCCGCTGCGCGACATCAGCATACTGAATGCAGGCGCCGCCCTCGTCGTCGCGGAAAAGGCGAGCGACCTGGCCGAAGGCATCGAACTGGCATCGCGAGCGATCGATCAAGGCGCCGCGATGCGTTCCCTCGAGACGCTGGCTCATTGCTCGACGAAGGCGTAACGCAATCGTCACCGCTGGAGGGCGAGGCTCCCGCCGAGCCACTTCTCCGATTGGACAAACACGGCTCGGCGGGAGCCTCACCCTCCAGCGAACGGTTTTGCTACTGCATTTCGCCAGCGGATTTCGTACAACAAGATCGCAGATGCCCCCTCTCCCGACACACACGCGTCTCAAGCGGATCGACCTCCATTGCCACAGCGACGCGAGCAACAAGACTTCCGAAGCGCTGCTCAACGCGCTTCGCTGCCCGGAAAGCTACAGCCGTCCCACCGAAGTTTACGAACAGGCCAAAAGCCGCGGAATGGATTTCGTTACGCTGACGGATCACGACACGATCGACGGCGCAACGACGATCGCTTCGCGCGAGGATGTGCTCGTCGGCGAAGAACTGAGCTGCTGGTTTCCCGAAGATCAGTGCAAAATGCACGTGCTCGTGTGGGGCATTGATGCGACGCAGCACGCGGAGCTTCAGCGGCGCGCGCGAAGCATCTACGACGTCGCGGAGTACATCGAGCGGCAGCGCATCGCGCACGCGGTGGCGCATCCAATCTATCGCCAGAACGACAAGCTCGAGCGCTGGCACCTCGAGCGACTGCTGCTGCTGTTCAAAGGATTCGAATGCCTGAACGGCGCGCACAGTCCGCTGCATCGCGAGGCGTTTGAGCCGGTGCTCAATCGGCTGACGAAGCAGGAGATTCAGCGGCTCTCGGAAACGCACGGCCTGCTTCCGAGATGGCACGAGCCATGGATCAAGGCGCGAACGGCGGGCAGTGACGATCACGGGCTGCTCAATGTCGGCCGAACGTGGACGGAATTCGCGGAGAGCGTGACGACGACGGAGCAATTGCTCCAGGCGCTTCGTGACGGCCAATGCCAGCCCGGCGGAGAAGCCGGCTCCAGCGCGAAGCTCGCGCACACGTTCTACAGCGTCGCAGTGCGGTACTACAGCCGGCACATCATGTCGCCGGACGCGAAGCCGAATCTCGCGACCGCGCTGCTGCAAACGCTCGCGGGCGAACGCCGTGCGCCGGGCAAGCGCGAGCTCGCGAAGTACGCCCTCAAGCACAAGCTGAAGAAGATCTCGGCCAAAGTAACGCGGCCATTTCGCGCGAAGAAGAAAACCGACGACGGCTCCGGCATCATCAAGCGGCTGTTCCTCGAATCCGCTCGCAAGCGCATCACGGAAGATCCTGAGCTGTACAAGATCGCGGAACGCGGGCTGCCGCCATTGGGTGAGCACGAGCGAATGTTCGAGTTCATCTCGAAGATCAATCGCGATGTGGTCGAGGGGATTGCGGACTCGATCAACAAGTCGATTGATCGCGCGAGCTTCGTCGGATTGTTCGATTCAATCGGGGCGGCGCTGGCGCAGCAGTTTGTGCTGTTGCCGTACTACTTCACGGTTTTTCATCAGAACAAGGAGCGGCATCTCCTGCGGCAGATCACGGGCCAGCGGCATCTGCATGACGGCGACAAACTGCACGTCGGCCTCTTCACCGACACCTTCGACGACGTCAACGGCGTGAGCCGTTTCATTCATGACATGGGCGAGCACGCGACGCGCGCCGGCCGGCGGTTGACGATCCACACCTGCTGCGATCTTCAGCACGAGGACGGCAGCCTCAGCCGCAAAAACTTCCACCCGCTGTTGTCGCGCGCATTCCCGTACTACGAACAGCTTCGCCTCAACCTTCCGCCGGTGCTTGAGATTCTCGAGTGGGCCGATCGTCAGCAGTTTGATGCGATCCACGTCAGCACACCGGGGCCGATGGGCCTGTGCGGGTGGCTGGTGTCGAAGATGCTGCGCGTGCCGATGCTCACGACGTATCACACGGATCTGCCCGCGTACGTCGATCAACTCTGCGGCGATCATCGCGTGACCAACGGCACGATCACGTATCTCAAATGGTTCTACGAACAGGCGGCGATTGTCTTCTCGCGCAGCGCCTCGTATCGCTTTAAGATCGGCGATCTCGGAATTCCCGAAGACCGCATGCGCGTCATCCCGCCGGGCGTGAACCTCGAGAAGTTCAATCCAAGCTATCGCGATGAAAGCTGCTGGACGCGCCACGGTGTGAGAGAGCGATTCAAGCTGCTGTACAGCGGCCGGGTGAGCGTCGAGAAGAACACGCAACTACTCGTCGATTGCTTCAGGCAACTGCTCGCAAATCGAAACGACGTGTCGCTCGTCATCACAGGCGATGGACCGCATCTGGCCGCGATGCGGGAATCGCTGCGCGGCACGCCGGCGTATTTCCTCGGCCATCAAACCGGTGAAGCCCTGAGCACGATCTACGCAACCGCCGATCTGCTGGTCTTCCCGTCGCGCACCGACACGCTTGGCCAGGCCGTGATGGAAGCACAGGCATGCGGTCTGCCGGCGATCGTCAGCAATGAAGGCGGGCCGAAGGAAACCGTCGATGACGGCCACACCGGCGTCGTCGTCCCGTCCACCGATCCCGCGGCGTGGTCGGCGGCGATCGATCAATTGCTCGACGACGAACCCCGCCGCACACGAATGAGCCGCGCCGCGGCCCAGCGCATGTCGCGGTTTTCGCTTCAGACCACGTTCGACAGCTTCTGGAACGAACACGCTCTTGCGGCCGAGCCGGAAATCGACCCCGCGCCCGTTGCCGCTTCAAAAGATCTTCTCTCGTTATAATTATCCACTTCCGCTGCAAGTCGATTAGAATTGAGGCATGAAAGCGTGGGGACTCATTGCGCTCGCGATCATCGTGTCGCTCTTCGCAAGGCCGTCGATGGCACAGCCGACGACGGCGCCGTCCACATCCGCCGCGGTTGTGCTGCTCCAGGGCCCGATCGACGATTTCAGTCGTCGCTCGCTCGAGAAGCGCTTCGCTGAAGCGCGAGCCGCGGGCGCGACCACGGTCATCCTCCAGATCAACACCTACGGCGGGCTCGTCACGTCGGCCCTCGACATGTCGCGGTTCATTAAGCGGCAGGACGATCTTCACACGATCGCGTTCGTCGATGAAAAGGCGATCTCCGCCGGCGCGATGATCGCGCTCGCGTGCGATGAGCTCGTAATGCAAAACAGCTCGGTGATCGGCGACTGTGCGCCAATCGTCTTCCAGAGCGACGGCACGCTCGAAGCGCTTCCCGCCGCCGAACGCGCGAAACAGGAAAGCCCGATCCTCGCGGAGTTTCGCGATTCGGCGCATCGCAACGGCTACGACACCAAAGTGGCCGAGGCCATGGTCGCGGTCGATCGCGTCGTGCATTACGTGCAGTCGCCGGATGGCAAGCGTGAGTTTGTCGATGGGCCGGAATTCACGAAGCTGAAAGCCGAAGGTTGGACGTCGGTTGCCGGCGTGCCCGATCCGCTCGATGGTCAGGCAGAGTTGCTCACCGTGCATGCCGACGTCGCGGAGAAGATCGGCCTTGCGAAGGGCATCTATCAAACCCCGCAGGCGCTCGCCGCCGCGCGCGGGTTGCACATCGTCGACACCTTCTCCGCCGGCGCGGGCGAGAAGTTTGTCGAGCTGGTGAGCACGCCCGGCGCGCGCGTCATCCTGATCATCATCTTCATCATGAGCATGAAGCTGGCGCTCGCCACGCCCGGCCACGGCGCACCGGAAGCCATTGCGCTGATCAGCGGCGCGCTGCTGCTCGGGATCCCGATGCTGACCGGCTACGCGCAGTGGTATGAGATCGTCGCGATCTTCCTCGGCGTGGCGCTGCTGGCATTTGAGATCTTCGTCTTCCCCGGCCACATGATTTCCGGCGCAATCGGGCTGGTGCTCGTGATCGGCGGATTGATCATGACCTTCGTCGGCCAGGAGCCCAGCGGATTGCCCGGCGTTCTGCCGAAGCTCAGCGGCACGTGGGAAGCGCTCCAACGCGGCCTGATCATTGTCGCCGGCGGATTGGTCTGTTCGCTGCTGCTGTCGCTCTGGCTGCAGCGCTTTCTGCCGAAGATTCCGTACTTCAATCGACTCGTGCTGACCACATCGGGCGGTGGCGTGCTCGCGGGAGCGCCGGCACCGCTCGATGCGCTCGAACCGCTCTGGCCGCAGGTGGGCGCGGTCGGCATGGCGATGACCGATCTTCGACCCGGCGGAAGCGCGTCGTTCATGGACGACACGCTCGGCGACACGCGGGCGACCAGCGTCGTCAGCGATTCCGGCTTCGTGCCGGCCAACACCAGTGTCGTGGTACGCGAGGCGCGCCGCGGATATGTGGTCGTTCGTCCGCTCGCATAAAGATGGCGATAACACCCGGCATTCTCACGCTGCTTCTCTTCATCGCGGGGGCGTTGCTCCTCGTGGCCGAGCTGTTTCTCCCGACGCAGGGAATCCTCGGGACGTTCGGCGTGATCTCGATCGCCATCGGAATTGGTGTCGGCTTCTGGATGAATCAGTGGCTCGGGCTGAGCTTGATGCTCGCAACGCTCGCGGCCGCGCCCGTCGCGATCACGCTCGCGCTGAACGTCTGGCCAAAGACGCCGATCGGTAAACGGATGATTCTTCCGCCGGTACAGACGAGTGAGCAGCAACTGCCGGTGACGAGCGGCGCAGTCGGCATCGCGGTGACGGCATTACGCCCCGCCGGCGAATGCGAGTTCGGCCCGCACCGCATCGAAGCGAGCAGCGAACACGGGCCGATCGCAAAGGGTGAACGCGTACAGATCGTGAGAGTCGAACCGACAAGAGCGATCGTGCGGCCGGTGGTGTAGTCTGGGTCATCGCCAGATGGTCGTTTTGTAGCACGGGCAACTTGCCCGTGCCGCCCGCGGCTATAGCCGCAATCGCACGGGCTGGTAGCCCGTGCTACAAAAGCATCACGGACTCTCAGGATGACGGGTCGGGCTATTGGGGTTCAGTAACAAAGGGTAACGCTATGAACATTCTTGCCGCAATCGACAACACGGTGCTCGGCATCGTGATCTTCGTCCTCTTCATCGTGCTCGTCATCTTTATCGTGGTCGCGCAGTTCCTCGGCCTCTACATCCGCGCGTACGTCAGCGGCGCACGCGTCAGCATGTTTGAGCTGATCGGCATGCGGCTGCGAAAAGTGAACGCGATGACCATCGTCAACTCGCGCATTCAGGCCATTCGCGCGGGTTTACAGATCAGCCAGGCCGAGATGGAAAGCCACATGCTCGCCGGCGGTGACGTGCAGCGCGTGATCGCCGCGATGATCGCCGCCAACAAGGCGAACATCGATCTGCCGTGGAAGACCGCGACCGCCATCGACCTTGCCGGCCGCGACATTCTCGACGCCGTGCAGACGAGCGTAAATCCGAAAGTCATCGACGTGCCGAACCCTCAACTCGGCCGCATGACCATCGATGCTGTCGCAAAGAACGGCGTGCAGCTCAAGGTGAAGGCGCGCGTGACCGTGCGGACGAACATCAAGAGCCTCGTCGGTGGCGCCACGGAAGAAACCATCATCGCCCGCGTCGGCGAAGGCATCGTGACCGCGATCGGATCCGCCGTCGATCACAAGGACGTGCTGGAAAATCCCGATCACATCTCGAAAGCCGTGCTGCACAAGGGCCTCGACGCGAACACTGCGTTCGAGATCCTCTCGATCGACATCGCCGACATCGACGTCGGCGAGAACATCGGTGCGAAACTCGCCGCCGACCAAGCCGCGTCCGACCTGCGTCGCTTCCAGGCGGAAGCCGAACAGCGCCGCGCGATGGCCGTCGCACACGAACAGGAAAACATCGCGAAACAGGCCGAAAACCGCGCCGCCGTCGTGCTGGCTGAAGCCGAAGTCCCCCGCGCGATGGCCGAGGCGCTTCGTTCGGGCAACGTCGGTGTTCTCGACTACTACAAGCTCCGCAACATCCAGGCCGACACCAACATGCGCGAAGCGATCTCGCGCCCCGGCGACGGCGCAAAGTCGTAATTTGATCCAACCCGGCGGGGTCACTTAAGTGACCCCGTGGCTTGCAACGAATACGAAAGTATTAAATGCACGCACTCGCCACCCAACTTCTCGCGGTCCGGGATGAAACCGGAAAGCTGATCTTCGGCGCCCTCGTGTTCATCGTCTGGGTGATCGGCTCGATCGCCTCATCAATCAAGAAAGGCGCCGACGCCCGAAAGGTGCAGCAGGAAAAAGCGAAGATGGCCGCCACCCGCGCCGCGATGCGCGTTCCGACCGTCGTGCCGGCTCAGCCAAAATGGCAACCGCCGAGAGCGCCGGTTGCTCCGAAGGCGCCGGTCTCTCGGAAGGCCGCCAAGCGCCGCCCCCCGCCGATCCCGAAGAAAGTGCCCACCCCGCGCGAACCCGAGCCGATCATGATGCAGGTCGATGAGCCGAGCATCGACGAGCGAGCGCCCATCTCCCCGATCCACGCGCGCCCCGCCGCGGCCGCCCGACCCACGACCGCCACCGCCGCCGCGCTGAACCGCTGGCTCAATCCAAAGACTCTGCGCCAGCAGTTCATCCTCACCGAACTACTTCAACCCCCGGTCGCCATGCGCGAAGACCGCGAATTCTAAACGTGCGCACGTGCCTGGAGGGCGAGGCTCCCGCCGAGCCGCTTTGCGCGCAGAGGACAACGGCTCGGCAGGAGCCTCGCCCTCCAGCGGAGACAACTTGCTCAGTGAGTTTTGCGCTTATCCAGATGAATCGCGATCAGCGTCACATCAGCCGGCGTGATCCCGCTGATGCGCAGCGCCTGGCCGAGTGATCTTGGTGTGAACTTCGAGAGCTTCTGCTTCGCCTCATTCCGCAGCCCGATGACCGTCGCGTAATCGATCGAAGCGGGGATCAGCTTGCTCTCCATCTTCGCGAACTTTTCGATCTGCCGATCCTGCCGCGCGATGTACCCCTCGTACTTCACGCGAATCTCAACCAGCCGCGCGACATCCGCATCAACGGCCGACGCGCTCGGCAGCTTCTCCGCCAGCTTCGCCCAGTCATTCTCCGACCGTCGCAGCCAGTCGCTCGCAGGAACGCCTTCGACGCGGGACGCTCGCAGCAGCGCGATACCCTCTTCGATCTGCGTCCGACGCTTCTCAAACGCCGCCCACCGCGCGTCGTCCACCAGACCCAACTCACGCCCGATCGGCGTCAGTCGCTCATCCGCGTTGTCATTCCGCAGGTGCAACCGATGCTCTGCCCGGCTCGTAAACATCCGATACGGCTCCGTCGGCGGCTTCGTCACGAGATCATCGACGAGCACCCCCATGTACGCGTCATCGCGGCCCAGCACAAAAGCGCCATCGGAGTCGCTTGCGTCTTCGCGCAAATACTTCGTCGCATTCACCCCCGCGATCAGCCCCTGTGCCCCCGCCTCCTCATACCCGCTTGTCCCGTTGATCTGCCCCGCCAGAAACAACCCGCGGATCGCCTTCGTCTCCAGCGTCGCGCGGATCTGCGTCGGCCAGACCATGTCGTACTCGACTGCATATCCGTAGCGCAGAATCTCCGCCCGCTCGAGCCCCGGCACGAGCCGAATCATCTGCTCCTGAACGTCGCCGGGCAGCGATGTCGAAATCCCGTTGCAGTAAATCTCGTTCGTGTCGAGCCCTTCCGGCTCGAGGAAAATGTGATGGCTCTGCTTGTCCGCGAAGCGCACGACCTTGTCTTCAATGCTCGGACAATACCGCGGGCCGGTCGATTGAATCTGCCCGCTGTACATCGGCGCGCGATGCAGGTTTGCGCGGATGATCTCGTGAATCGTCTGGTTCGTCGCGCCGATCCAGCACGAGACCTGTTGCAATGGCGGCGCCCATCGCCTGGTCGTGTCGTATTCGTTGAGATGCGAAAACGCGTAGGGCTCTTCGTCGCCGAGCTGTTCCTCGAACTTCGAGAAGTCGATCGACTCTTTCTTGATGCGTGGCGGCGTGCCCGTTTTGAGTCGGCCGAGTTCGAGACCGAGCTTCGCGAGACAACCCGAGAGGCCCTTCGCGGCGGCCTCACCGACGCGGCCGCCTTCGGTCTTCTTCTCGCCCGTGTGCATCAGCGCGCGAAGAAACGTGCCGGTGGTGCCGATGACAGCGCGACAGCGAATGGTCGTTCCATCCGGAAGCGTCACACCCGTCACCGCTTTCGATTCATCCGTCAGAATCTCGGCGACTTCTCCGGGCACAATGTCGAGATTCGGACACGTCGCGAGGAGTCGCTGCACTTCGACCGCGTACTTGTACTTGTCCGCCTGCGCGCGCGGGCCCCACACGGCCGGGCCCTTCGAGCGGTTCAGCATGCGGAACTGAATGCCGGTGTTGTCCGTCGCGATGCCCATCAACCCGCCGAGGGCATCGATCTCGCGGACCATCTGGCCCTTGGCGAGGCCACCGATCGCGGGATTGCACGACATCTGGCCGATGCGCGACGGATCGAGCGTGACGAGCGCGGTCGAAGCGCCCAAACGCGACGCCGTCCACGCCGCCTCCGCGCCCGCATGCCCGCCGCCGATCACGATGATGTCGTACTCACGCCGCATTGGAGGTCCGAAAGATATCCTGTGGTCGCGCTCTTTGGGAGGGCGAGGCTCCTGCCGAGCCGCTTCACTGATCGCGCGGAGGCGGCTCCGCGGGAGCCTCGCCCTCCAAGGGCCGATGCCGCGCCCGCACGCCCATCGCGCCGAGGGTGATGCAGATGACGGTCGCGAGTAAGTACAGCGCGATGCGCCACTGCGACACGACGCCGCGTTCGCCGACGAGCGATTTGTACGTCTCCCACGCCAGCAGCGCGGCGATGATGAAGAAGCTGAACGAGAATCGCGCGAGCCATCGATCCATGGCCCCAATTGTAGGCAAATCGCGTGTGATGAGTACGATGCCGCGAATGCAGCCGATTACGCCCCCGCCGCGGGGAATTATTTTCGATTTTGACGGGACGCTGGTGGATTCCTTCGGTTTGGTTATTCACGCGTGGAACGTCGCCTGCCGCGAGCCGATGGGCCGGACGTACACGAATGAAGAAGTCATCGCCCGCTTTGGTCTCACTGAAACCAACATGCTTCGCCAGGAGGTGTCGGCGGAGCATTACGGCAAGGCGAAGCAAGTGTTTCTCGATGCCTACCGCGCCCGCCATCGTGAGATGTGCTCGATCTTCGACGGCATCAACGATTTGCTCGAGATGCTCAGATCGCGCGGCGTCCCGATGGGCATCATGACCGGCAAGGGGCGCGACACAGCCGACATTTCGCTGGCCGAGCTTGGCTGGACCAGCTTGTTCAAGAGCGTCATCACCGGCGATGAGGCGACGCGACCAAAGCCGGATCCGCAGGGCCCGTTGCTCGTTGCGAGCGAACTCGAACTCGAGCCGCGCGAGTGCGTTTTCATCGGCGACTCGCCCGCCGACATCGGCGCGGGCAAGGCGGCGGGCATGCGCACAATCTGGGCGGGCTGGCATCCGGTGTATGCGGAGAAGGTGCGAGCGCTGGGGCCGGATCAACTCGCGCACACGCCCAATGACCTAAAGCTGCTGCTGCGCGACGTTTAAGCGCCTATCATTTCCTCCCGTGTCTATCGAGTTGGATTCATTTTCGAGCAGCATCGAGCGCTGCCTGATCCGCGATCGGCATCGCCTGCGTCGGCGGTTGCGCGAGATCGAAGACGCCGCGCGCGAAGGTCGGCCGGTTGAGGATATGCTCCGCAAAGTCGCGGCCGACATTGAGCGATCGCAGAAACAGCTCGACCATCGCCTGAAGAACCTGCCGTCGCCGAAGTATCCGCCCGAGTTGCCCGTCGTCGAAAAGCGTCAAGAGATCGCGGACGCGATCGCGGCGAACCAGGTTGTCATCCTCTGCGGTGAAACGGGATCGGGTAAGACCACTCAGCTGCCGAAGATCTGTCTGGAGCTTGGCCGAGGCGTGGCCGGATTGATCGGCCATACGCAACCGCGTCGCATCGCGGCGCGGAGCGTGGCGATGCGCATTGCGCAGGAGCTCGATTCTCCGCTGGGGCATGCGGTCGGCTACAAGGTGCGCTTCAGCGATAAGCTGAGCGACGACACCTACATCAAGCTGATGACCGACGGCATCCTGCTGGCCGAGACACAGCATGATCGCTTTCTCAACGATTACGACACGCTCATCATCGACGAAGCGCACGAGCGCAGCCTGAACATCGATTTCCTCCTCGGCTACCTCAAGCAGCTTCTTCCCAAGCGCCGCGATTTGAAGTTGATCATCACGTCGGCCACGATCGACCCGCAGCGCTTCAGCGATCATTTCTGGAAAGCGCCGATCATTGAAGTCTCGGGCCGCACGTATCCCGTCGAGGTGCGCTATCGGCCACTGCATTCGGAGGATCCAGATGAGGAAGATGCGGAGCTCGATGAAGCAATCCTCGGCGCCGTCGATGAGCTGTGGAGGGAAGGCTCCGGCGACACGCTGATCTTCCTCTCCGGCGAGCGCGAGATCCGCGAGATGAGCGAGGCGCTGCGCAAGCACCATCCGCCGGGGGTTGAGATCCTGCCGCTCTACGCGCGTCTGAGCGCCGAAGAGCAGATGAAGGTCTTTCATCCGCACGGCAAGCCCCGCATTGTGCTCGCGACGAACGTCGCGGAGACGTCGCTCACCGTGCCGGGGATTCGGTATGTGATCGATCCGGGTTTCGCGCGCATCAGCCGATACGCCCCGCGGACGAAAGTGCAGCGATTGCCGATCGAAGAGATTTCGCAGGCAAGCGCGAATCAGCGTGCCGGTCGCTGCGGACGCGTCGGGCCGGGCACGTGCATCCGGCTCTATTCGGAAGACGACTTCGTCCGCCGGGCGAAGTTCATGGAGCCGGAGATTCTCCGCACGAATCTCGCGAGCGTCATCCTGCAGATGAAGGCGCTGCGACTCGGCGAAGTGCAGAGCTTTCCGTTCGTCGAGCCGCCGGACTATCGGCTGATTAAGGACGGCTACCAGACGCTGCACGAGCTCGGCGCGATCAACGACAAGAACGAGTTGACCGACATCGGCCGGCTGCTCGCGAAGTTGCCGATCGACCCGCGCATCGGCCGAATGATCCTCGCCGGCGATCGCGAGAACTGCATCGACGAGATGCTCGTCATCGCGTCCGCCCTTTCGCTCCAGGACCCGCGCGAGCGCCCGCACGAAAAAGCCCCGCAAGCCGATCTCGCTCACGAGAAGTTCCGCGACGATCACTCGGATTTCTTAGGGTATCTCAAGCTGTGGGACTTCTGGCACGATCAGCAGAAGAAGCTGTCGAAGAGCCAGATGCGGAAGCTCGCGAAGACGAACTTCCTGTCCTACGTCCGCATGCGCGAGTGGCACGACATCCACCAGCAGCTTCACCAGGTGATGGCGGAGAATGGGCTTGTTTCGCACAAGTCTCATGTGGCACTGCCACATAGCAAGGACAAGGCGGAGACGCGTTCGCTTCCCGAGATCCTTCGCGATGCCAAAGAGGAGAAGCAGCGTCGCCATCCGAAGTACGACCAGATCCACCGCGCCCTGATGACGGGCCTGCTCGGCAACATCGCGACGAAGTCCGACGCGCACGAGTACACCGGCGCGCGGAACATGAAGATGTACATCTTCCCCGGCTCGGGCCTGTTCCATCAAAAGCCCGCGTGGATCGCCGCGGCCGAGTTGGTGGAGACGACGCGGCTTTACGCCCGCACCGTCGCGCGCATTCAGCCGGAATGGATCGAACACCTCGCGTCGCATCTGGTGAACCGCAGCTATTCTGATCCACACTGGCAGGCGAAGACCGGGCGCGTGATGGCGTACGAGCGCGTGTCGCTGTATGGGTTGCCCATCGTCGCAAGAAGGCTCGTCCATCATGGGCCGATCGATCCGCTCGCGTCGCGCGAGATGCTTATTCACCGCGGATTGATCGAAGGCGAGTTCAACACCAACGCGAAGTTCTTCAAGCACAACCACAAGCTTGTTGAGCAAGTGCGCGAGATGGAAGCGAAGCAGCGCCGCCGCGATCTGCTGGTGGATGCGAAGGTGCTCTACGACTTCTACGACGCGCGCGTCCCAGCGAAGATCTACAGCGGGCCGCTGTTTGAGGCGTGGCGAAAGGAGGTCGAGCAGAAGGAACCGGATCTTCTTTTCATGAAGATCGAGGACCTGCTGCTGCACCCGGCCGTCACGATCACGCAGGATCTTTTCCCCGATCAGATGCTGGTGAACGAGATGAAGCTGCCGCTGGAATATCACCTCGACCCCGGCGGGCCGATGGACGGCGTGACGGTGCGCGTGCCGCTCACCGCGGTGAATCAGATTCCGCCGGAGCCGTTCGAGTGGATCGTGCCGGGGCTGCTGGAAGAAAAAGTGCACACGATGATCCGCTCGCTGCCGAAGCCGCTGCGCGTGAACTTCATGCCGATGGCGGAGACGGCAACCGAAGCGGCGCGCGGCATGTCCTTTCGCGCTGGATCGCTCGCGCAGTCGCTCGCGCAATGGCTCGGCAAGCGCGCAGGCGTGACGATTCCACCGAACAGTTTCGATCTCTCGGTTATGCCCGAGTATTTGAAGATGAACTTCGCGGTTGTGGATGAGTACGGCAAAGTCGTGGCGACGGGACGCGATCTACGAACACTCCGCGAGGAAGTCGGCGCGGCCGCGAGCGACAAGTTCGCGCTCTCGCCGGAGATGGAGTTCACCATCGACGGCATGACGAGCTGGGATTTCGGCGATCTGCCGGATCGCGTCGAGATCAAGCGGCACGGCATGACGCTGTACGGCTATCCCGCCATCGTGGATCAGGGCGATAAGGTCGGCCTGCGATTGCTCGACTCTCCCGCCGCTGCAGAGAAGGAAATGCGCGTCGGCCTCAAGCGGCTGTTCATGCTCCAGCTCAAGCGCGAATTCCTTCAGCTCTCGCGATCGATTCCGGACGTCCAGCAGATGTGCCTTTGGTGGTCAACGCGCGGCAGCTGCGATGCGTTAAAGGAAGATCTTCTGAACGCCGTCGCCGACCATGCATTCTTCGGCGAGAAACGCGTCATCCGCACGCGCGAAGCGTTCATCGAGCTGGCCAACTCCGGCTGGCGTCACCTGAGCGAAGCGCAGAAGGAAATCGCGGCGATTGTGCATCAGACGCTGGCGAACCTGCACGAGGTCGAGAAGCAGCTGAGCGGAAAACTTCCGCCGACGTGGCACAACGCGGTCGTCGATATTCGCGCGCAGCTCGCGAACATGGTCTACCCGGGCTTCATCAGCCAGACTCCGCCGCAGTGGCTGAAGCATCTGCCGAGGTTTGTTTCTGCGACGAAGGTGCGGCTCCAGAAATTGTCGAATGCAGGACTCACGCGCGACGAGGCCGCGACGAAACAGCTCGGCGAACTGTGGAAGCAGTACAACGAGCGACTGGAGAAGCACCAGAAGGCGCACATCGTCGATCCGGCGCTGGAGCAGTATCGCTGGATGCTCGAAGAGCTTCGCGTGTCGCTCTTTGCGCAGGAGCTGAAGACGTCTGTTCCGGTCTCAATTCAGAGACTCGAAAAGCTTTGGGAAGAGGTCCGCAAATAGCGTGGCGTGGGCTCCCCGCCCGCGCGTCAAACAGTGGTCGCGGGCGAGGCGCCCACGCCACGACTGCTACTGACCCGGCGGCTTGGCGAAGGCCTGCATCAGGCGCTCGGCGCGGTAGACGACTTCGAGGTCTTTGTTCTTCACGGCCTGCTCGAGCTTGGGCTTCGCGGCCAATCCTAGTTCGCGCAGGCGCTTCTCGGCGGACTCGCGCTGACTCCAATCCTCGTTGCCGAGCTGGACGATCAGTTGATCGATTTCCTGCGCAATGGCCGGATCGATGTTGCGGACGATCATCAGGCCGACGCGCGTGATCTTCCGCGGCTGGGGGACGATCTCGAGCGGGACGATGCGGTCCATCTCCGCCGGATCCATGCGATAGACGACGGTCATGCGCTTCGGATCAAGCGCGTGCTTCGCGAGGATCTGACAGATGACGTCAAGATCGGTCGTCGCCAGCCCCGCGGCCGTCAGCTTTTCTTTCCAGCCGTTCACGGCTTCGGTCGCGCTCTTGGCTTCGCCGCCGGTGTATGGCACTTGCGCGGCGACGGATGTGGTGGGCGACGACGTCGGCTTGCTGGAACTGCTCGCGGCGCGCGTCGTGCTCTTTGTCGCGGGAGACGGCTTGGTCGCGGGTGACGGCTTGGTCGCGGCAACGTCGGCGGGTTTCGCTTCGACGAATGCAGCTTCCGTCGTCGGGCGAGTTGCACCCGCCGTCAGCGCCGGCTTGCTCGTGGGGCCCGGCGGTTTCTTCGCGCCCTCGGCCGCCTTGATCTCATCGACCGAGCCGATGCGCCACGTCGAGCCCTGCGGCTTGTAAACCGTCAGGTCGTACAGCGGCGAAGCACTGATGTTGGCGAGATCGACGCCCGCGTCAGTCGCGCCATTGATCTTCACCGGCACCTGGAAATTGAACTCAACGTCGTAGAGCAGGAAGCGCTCGGAGCCGCGGTCTTTCGAGGCGTAGAGGCTGTTGCCGGCGCGAAGCTGATTGAACCAGTGCTTCTCGCCGATCTTCACGAGGTTCCCGGCCTCGGCGGTGAGCGCAACATTGTCCCACAGCATGCGGTTCGGCTGCTTCTTGCCCTTCGGCCAGTTGCCGACGAACTCGCCGCCGGTGATCGTCATCAGCACATCGACGAGCGTCTTGTCCACTTCCTTCGCATCACCAACGAAGCGAATCACGCCGGCCGGGCACGGCGATTTCTGGTCGGCGTCTTCGTCGGTCACGCGGCGGTCGTTGGCGTCTTCGGGAAGCGTTGATTTGAAGAGACTGATCGCGCTGGCCCGCGGTTGATTCGGGTCGGAGATGAAGATCGACCATTCCTGCACGTCGAATGCGCCGCTTGGCGTCGCGGTTTTCGTCGTCTGCGCGCAAGCGCTCGAAGCGGCAGTTAGTCCGATGAGGGGCAAGAGACCGAGAAGGAAAAGCAGCTTGAAGTTCATGACACGCTCGTATCCGGTAACCGTCATCCTGAGCGAAGCGAAGGATCTCGGGTTCGTGAGCAATTCCCGATCTGGAGATCCTTCGCTTCGCTCAAGATGACGATCTGCACTGTTTAATCTCTGTCACCCTTGCGCGGGACTCATGGCGTCGGCACCGCACTCGTCTGCGGCAGTTGCGCGCGGAGCAGGCGCGCGTTGCCCCACACCACGCGGTCGCCGACGTCCTGGTTCTTGCCGAAATCGACTTCGAGCACGAGCTCTTTCACGCCGGCCACTTTCACGTTCACATCACTCGACGGCTGATCGCCCTTCGCATCCGCCTTTTCGAAAATCGCCTTGCCGTCGCCGATCACGCGGATGTCGGCCTGGCCAAGCTTGCCCTCGGGCTGCTGGAAGCCGAGCTTGCATCGGAACTCGTCGAACTGTCCGCCGAGGTCATAGTGCAGCACCGTGCGCGAATGCACGGCAATGCCCTTCGCGATCGAACCTTCGCTCAGTTGCAGCGGTTTGCCATTCAGCGATTTGTCGATGCGGAAGCCGAGCATGCGATCGAAGTACGGCACCTGCTCGACCTGTGTCGGCTTGAGATCGGACAGATAAACCACGCGGCCGTTGGCGGCGCGGATCTTGGCGATCTGCTTCACCGGCAGCTTCACTTCGTCGCCCCAGATCATCGTCGCGGTGGCGGTGTCCTTGGTGACGCCGGTCCAGTTGCCAGTGATCACGTCGTCATTCGCGAACTGAAACGCCTGACGGAAGACGCGATCGACCGGCGCGTCTTCGCTTCGGCCAAAGGTCAGGCCGACGAGCCGATTCACCGCGATCTTTCGCTCCTGGTCGTTGAAGCGGAACTTGAGCGACTCGCCGTCCACGCCGAGCGACACGCCGCGCACGGCGATGATCTGATCGTCCTTCGCGACGAAGGCGACGTCTTCAACGCCAGGCTTTTCGTTCAGCGCCTGCGCCTTCTTGATCTGATCGGACGTGCCGATCCAGAGCTGTCGCGCCTGCTCGACCGGCACGTCAAGCGTCACGCCCGGCGCGGCCGCGAGCGTCATCGAAAGCTTCTTCTCTTCCCACTTCTTGATCGCGCCTTTGAAGTGGTCGTTGTTCGCCAGTTCGATCTGTGCATTGGCGAGGCCGCTCTTGCTCGAATCGCCGGAGCCGGCGTTGGAATTGGTGCTGGACTTGAGCGTGATCTCCTGCACGTCGGCGAGCGGAACCGGCTTGGTTTCCTTGTCGGTCTTGAGGACGAGCTGCTTGCCGTCCATCGCGTTGATCTTTCCGCCGACGGAGGACTCATCTACTTTGAGAATGGTCGCTTCAATATTCGCGGCGGAGGCGCTGGGGACATCCTTCCCTTTTGCCTTTTCCTTCTCGCCGGTTTTTTCCGGCGCGGGTGGCGGCGGAGTCGATTCAGGTTTGCTCGGTGCGTTGGACGCGACGGCCATCGACTTCGACAACTGCGCCCAGAGGTCCGCACCGTCGGCTTTCGCGCGGGCCAGATCGACATCGATGGCCGAGCCACCCCCCGGCGGGGTGATGCTGATCGACATGCCGTCGATCGCAGGCAGCACCGGCGTGACCCAGCGGCCCTGGCTGTCGGCCAGCACGGTGGAGCGCGCGGGCATCTGCGTCTGCGTGTCGAGATCCTGGTTGCCCGTCGCGACGATCATCGCGCCCGCGAGCAGCTTGTTGTCGCTACCGCGCGCGATTCCGCCGTACCGCGCACCCGGGACGATCTGGATTTCGATCGGCGATTGATCGAGATCCGGCAGCTTGCGCTCGATCGGATACATGCCGTCCTTCTCGACACGCACGGAATGGAAGTTCACCCACTTCGTGAGCGGCGTGATGGAGACTTTGCCTTCGGCGTCGGTGGTGCCGGACTGGGCGAAGTTGGCACGCTCGGCGTCAACGGTCACCGTTGCGCCGGCGATCGGCTTATCGTCCGGACCCTTGATCACAAACGGCTGCGGGGAAAGCTTGCCGAGTGCTTCGATCGGCGCATCGTCGGGCGCGTAGAACGCGAGACCGGCGAGGTCGAACGTCGCGTTGCCCTTCTCGCCGGCGTTCACCCAGATGCCGATGTTGGTGAGCTTGCGCTCCGCATTCAGCTCGCGAAGGTCCTTCACGTATTCGTGAAGCTCGCCATCGGCGACGAGCTCATCCGACTTCAGCACCTGCAACACGTCGCCCTGCACGAGCCGCAGGACGTAGCCGTCTTTGGCGTTGGTGTTCTTCGCGCGGTACTTCAGCTTCAGGATTGGATAGCGGGAGAGATCGATCGCCCAGAGCGGTTTGTAGACCCAGAAGCATTTCGCGTTTGCATCGACGACGGTGAAGCGCGGCTGCGGGACATCGAGATTTTCGCCGTAAGCCTTCGGCGGTTCGTTGCCCTCCCACATCGGGCCGGCAAGCCAGGGGCGGTGGATGTCGAGGACGATGGCCTTTTCCGGCGCTGGCAGTGGCTCATCCGCGGCAACGATCCTGGCATTCGCGGCGGGAGTCGCAGCGTTGGCGGGCGCCGGAGCTGGTGGCGGCACGGCTTTGTCGGCGGCCGCTTTATTCGCCGCGGCGGCGAGCGCCATTCGCACCGCGCCTTCTCTTCCGCCGGCGACGGGGGTGAGCTCTTTCTGCACAAGCGCGACGCCCTTTGCGGCCACGTCCGCTTCGATCTCGGCTTCGGCCAGATTACCGTCGCGCAGCTCGAGCTTGGCGAACTCAACGAGCGATGCGTCGCTCGGCAGTTCCGGCGTGAGCCACCTGCCCTTTTCGTCGGTCATCGTGCTGAACTCCGTCAGCACGCGCTGGCCGTCGTCGGCGCGCATCTTCGAGCGCGCTCGCACCATCACGCCCGGCGTCGGCTTGTGATCATTGTCGGTGAGGATTCCGCCGTAGGCCTGGCCGGGTGTGAGCTTCACCGTCAGTGGGCCGTTCTCATTCGCTGCGTCCGACACTTCCACGGCGACGAAGCCCGACTTCTGCACGGTGATCGAATGCTTTCCCGACTCATTCTTCGCAACCTTCACCGTGGCCGCGCCCTTGTCGTCGGTCGATGCGCCGCGGACGAAATTCGCACGCTCGTAATCGCCGAAGACGATCGCGTCCTTCACCGGCTTGTCGTCCGCGTCGGTGACGATGACCTGAATCGGCTTGTCATCGCCGCTATCGTTCGCCTTTTCATCGGCGGCGTCGAAGCGGATCTCGAGCACTTCGAGCGTCGCCGGCGCGGCGTCAGGACCGCATTGCAGCGCGATGCAAATCTGGCGAATCGGCTCGGTGAGCTCGTCGGCTTTGAGGTCGTGCTTGAGTTCGTGGATCTCACCGTCGGCTTTGATTTCTTCGCCGGCGCCAACGCGCACGATCTTTCGCGATTCCCCGGCGCCGGAATCGATGCGCAGCGTGTAATGCTCGGTCGGATTGATGTTCTTCGCGCGGTAACGCAGCACGGCCGTCGAATACTTTGCAGGATCGATCGGCAGTGCGAGCGGATAAGTGAAGACGACGGACTTCGTCGGCTGGCCGCTCGTGAAGACGGTCGATTGCGGAACTTTTTCGTTGGTGGTCTTGTGATTCAGGCCGTAGATATCAGCCGCGTCATTTCCGCCGAAATCCGGGTGAGGGTTCCACGTCCGACGAAGCTGCACGACGATCGACTTGTTCGGCGGCGGAAGCGGCTCCGCGGCCGGCGCGACACTACCATTCGCAGCAGCGGCAGCATTCGCGGCCGCGGGTGCGCCCGGCGCTGCAATGATCACCGGCGTATTACCGGCGACCCTGATCGTTGCAGGATCAGCCGGAGTGAATTCGCCGGCGGGCAGTTTGATGACGCCGGCGCGAACCTTCGCGATCTCCTTCGCGACATCGCCCGCGGCGGCCTGCGCTTCCGTCGCATTGAGATCGACCTTCGCGATCGAGGCGCCGTCCGAGTGCGACATCGACAGCTCGAGTTCTTCGACGTTTGCGGGCAGCGGCGGCGTGATCCATCGCCCTTCGCTGTCGGTGATCGTCGAGTAGCTCCGCAGTTCCTGCTGGCCTTCCGTCGCGTCACCCTTCAGCGTCGCGAGCACCATCGCGCCGGCGACGGCTTTGCCGTCGACTTTTGCGACTCCGCCATACGCCTTCGCCGGCTTCAGCTTCACCTTGACCGGCTCGTCAGCGGTGATCTTCACCACCTCGACCTGCGTGTAACCGGGCGCGCTCACCGCGACCATGTGCGTGTCGCTCTCGTTCTTTCGCGGCGTGATGGTGACGTTGCCGCTGTCGTCCGTCGTCCCGTTGCGAACGAAGTTGCGGCGCTCGAGATCGACCATCACGCGAGCCCCGCGGATGGGCTTATCGTTTTCGTCCGTGACATTGATCGCGATGCCGTTGTCGTCTCCGGCGGATTCGACAGGAGCGTCGTCGGGCGCGTCGAAACGAATATCAATCACCTCGAGCGTCGCGGGGAGGTCGGTCCCGGATTGCACGCCGATGCCGACCAGGGCGATCGCATCCGTCACGTGAAAGTCGCGAAGGTCCCTTTTCACCTCGTGGATCTCGCCATCACTCTCCAATTCATTACCGGGGAAGAGGCGGCAAACGCCCGGCGGGTTTTCCACGCCGCAATCCACGCGAAGCGTGTAGACCGACTTCGGATTGATGTTCTTCGCGCGGTAGCGCATCACGGCGATGGGATATTTCTCGACATCGATCGGAACCGCGAGTTGATAGAGCCACGAGCAGCGCTTGTTGGCTTCGGCGACGGTAAAGACCGGGCTCGGCACGGTGAGATCGCCACCGTAAAGCTGAACGTTTGACCCCGCGACGTCCGGCCGCGGAGTCCAAGGCCGCTTGAGCTGAAGCTGCACGCTCTTTTCCGGCGCCACCCACCCTTGCCCCGCGGCGGCGGGCGCGGAGGTCGGCGCGTTCTGCGCTCGCAGTTGCAGCGACAGCAGCGAGATCGCAAGCAGGACGAGAAAGAGCGCAACGGGTTGCTTGCTGCTGGACGGCGAGGCTCCCGCCGAGCCGTCTGCCCGATCGAGCGCGTACGGCTCGGCAGGAGCCTCGCACTCCAGGCGCAGTCCCAGTGCGATTTGCGTCTTCACATCTGTGCCAAAAGTAGTAGACGCACTTGTTTCGCCCGAAGATTCGATCGGTTGCATCGTCTGCTCGCTTGTCGCGTGTTACTTGGCCGGAGCCGCTGGTTTCGGTTGCGCCGCGGGCTGCGTGCTCGGCGGCGTTGCGTTGTTTGTCGAATTCGCCGCGGGCTTCTCGCTGTCGGCCATCTGCTCGCGCGCCAGACGCTGGTAGTAGCTCTGGAGCATCGCCTCATAGCCCGCCGGGAAACCGTCGGTCTTGCTCTGGAGAATCTGCTCGCGCTGCTTCGGCGGAAGCTGGCCCCACTGCTTTTCGCCGGCCTTCGGATCGATCATCGGCCCCTGCCCGCCGGGACCGTTCGCGATCACTGAATCCGCCCGCGGCTTGGTCGGGTTGCGACTGCTGCTGCGGCCGTTGCCGGACTTCTGCTTTTCCAGCATCGCGATGAGCTGGTTCAAGCGATCCACCACCTTTGCCTGCTTGTCCTGCACCGGCTTGTCGGTCTTGGTTGCACTGAGATCGCCGTAGATGTCCTTCATGTCGTGCGCGAGATACCGCAGCGGATCGGCATCGCGCCCGGCGACGGCCTGGTGCAGCATCGACTCGATCATCGCGTTCGTGCGGCTGAGGTCGGACGCGCGGATCCGCGGGGCGTCGTCGTCGGCGAACGCTCCGCATGCCACGCATGCGATTAGCGCCAGTACCGTCATCCTGAGCGCAGCGAAGGATCTCCATCTCGGAAGCGACTCTCGAACCCGAGATCCTTCGCTTCGCTCAGGATGACGATCGTTGCGTGGGATTGAATTCTTCATGGCTACTACTCGCTCAAGCAATCCGGACACGTCGAGTGATGCAGCTTGTCGGTCGCCTCTTCCACCTGCGACTGCATATCCGCCACAGTGCCGATCTTCTTCATCAGCTCGGTCGGTAGCTCCTTCATCGCCGCGCTGCGGCGTCCGTCCGCATCTTTCGTCTCTTCGTTCACGCGCGCCTGGAGCATGCGGAGGACCTTCAGCTCGGCCAGCAGCTTGTTCTTGTCGCCTTTGCAACCCTTGCAGTTGCTCGGCTGGTTGCTGCTGTTGCTGAGCTGCTTGAAGGTGTCGATCAGATCCGCCAGATCCTTCTCGATCTGCTTTTCGGCTTCGATCGTCTGTGAACTGCCGCGACCGGCGCCGAGGTCGGCCGTCACGTACAGCATTCGCCGCTGAACGCTCTTGAGCGCCATCGGCAGCACCTGGCTGAACTGCGTCTGCTCGATCAGCTCAACCGTCGAATCGCAGATCGCGACGATGCGCTGCTCGGGGGCCGAAAGCTTCTTCACGTTGATCGACGCTTCACGATCGCCTGACGCCAGCTTCGGCGAGAGACGCTCGGTGGCCTGTCGAACGGCCGTCTGGCGCTCGAGCATTTCCTGCAGGTTCTCGATCACCTGCTTGCGGACCTGCTTCTCGATTTCCTCCATCAGCTTCTTGCGCGCGTCCTGGAGGCTGGCCTTGGCTTCGTCGAGCTTCTTGATCGACTCGCCCTGCTCGGTCATCGCGTCGCCGGGCTTACCGCTGCCGAGCTTCCCGGCTGCGCCGTTCATCGACTTGCTCGCGGAGCCCAGCGCGTCGCTCGCCTTGGTGCCCATCTCGCCGAGCTCTTTGGTGATGGAGTTGATGCTGTCGGTCAGCTTCTGATTCGCGGTCTGGTCGTTCTTGGCCGTCGCCAGCTTGGCGGGGTTGACGGACATGTTCTTCTTCTGATCGGCCGCCATCTTGCCGGCCTCGCCCTTCTGGCGCGTTTCTTCCTTCGTTGCCTGGTCGATCTTCGCGAGGGCGGCGTTGATCTTCTTCAGCATCTCGAGCTGCATCTGAAGGTCGAGATCCGTCGCCAGCAGCAGGCGCTTCAGCTCTTCAAGCTTGGCAATGACCTTCTTTTCTTCTTCGGTCGCGCGGGACAGATCTTTCCGCTCGCCGAGCAGGTCGATGATGTCCTTCATGTCTTCGAGGATCAGCTCCTCGCGCGCCTTGTGAAACGCCATGATGAGCTTGGCCGCATCGCCTGCTTCGGTCTGCCGAAGCAGTTCGCCGAGGCGGAACATGCGCTCTTCGAGTTCCTGCATCTGCGCTTGCGCGTTCTTCTGCTGGAACTGGAGCTGCGCTTCCGGTGTGACCGGCTGCGTCGAAGCAATCGACGGATTGGTGGTCGGTTTCTCGGCCGGCTTCTTCGCTTCCGCTGCGCGCACACTACCGCACGCGAAGAGACCGAGCACCAGCACCGCGATCAGACCTGATTTCATGAGCCACCCCGGGTACGAGATTGGAAGCCCATCATAGCTCTTCATATTCGACCATCCAATTCGTTATTTCTCGAAAACCGAGTCGACTTGCTTGTTTTTCAGTGTTTCCGTCGTCGTGTGCACCTGCGTCTGGATGCGAATCACTTCGTTCAATTGATTCAATACGTCCACAAAGCTGTCCCATTGGGACATGTTCTTCAAAATATCCCGCATTCGCTCCAGCAGTTGGTCCTGCCGCGCACTCGCATCGACCAGCTTGGATTGATCGTCGGAGGCGATAGCATCGAGCGCTTCGCGCTGCGGGTTCATGAGCTCGTCGAGCCCTTTCAGCGGCTTGATGACCTTCGTCTCCATCAGCTCATGCGCTTCCGGCCCGCCGAGTTCGTTCAGCTTCATCTCGGTGAGCGTCTGAGCCATGCTGACGGCGATGCGGTTGGTCTCGCGCTGGATCGCACGGTGCTGCTGCGCCAATTGCTTCGCGACGTCCGCTGGCGGCATCACCGAGAGCGCATCACGGATCTTCTGGGCATCGTCGATCGCCTTGCGGAACTTGGCGCGCTCGCCTTGTTGTCGGACGAGAATCTCGCGAAAAAGTTCCTGCGGTTCGACGATGCGGAACGTGATCGGCCGGGTCATCGCGGTCTGCGGACCGAGATAGCAGTTGTCCGTCGCGGATGCCGTGATCTGAAGCAGTGAACCGACGGCCGGCGATCGCTCCGCGACGTTGAACGTCTGCTGAAGCTGGATATCCGTCTGCGGAGCCTCCTGCGTGGTCGCCTGCGTTGAAGGATAGAGCTGTCGTGGCGGGACGACCGGCTGCGTTGTGCCCTTCGCGGCCTCCGGCAGATCGAGCTGGCTCGCGAGCTGCATTGTACCGACGGCGTAATCGTCGCGGGCCTGGATCGTCAGCGGAATGTGCGCCTGCGGCGTGACACGCTGACGCACGCCGGTGAATTGGAGGCTCACGCGCGGCGCCTGATCTTTCTTGAGACCCACCGCGATCGGCGTGGGAATCGAATTCAGCCCGGCGCCGGTGCCGGTCAATTCGATCTCCATCTGCAACGGCGTTTCGTGCGTCCACTTCATCGCGAAGTGCTGCGGATCGACCTGGCGAAGCTCGGCCGGCAAAGGCTGCGTCGTCGCGCTGCGCGCCTGAGCTTTCTGGATCGGCACGTTTGATGCGAACACGAGCTCGAGGTTCGTCTTCGGCAGGAATGACAGGTCCGCATTCTCACCGCTGAACGAATGCCTCGTCGCCTGCGGCTCGGTCGGATGCTGCGAGACGAGTTCCATCGTCGCGATCTTCGGCCGATCGATCGGCTCGATCCTGAACGGCTCCATGTCGTCATCGCCGCCGGAGAGATTCACCTGCACCGGGTTCTGCAACGCCGGGAAGTCGTAACGAAAATCGTTCGCGCCGAATTTCGTGAGCGCGACCGTCGTCTTCTTCCCACCCTCTTCGCGATACTTCATCGAGACGACATCCGGCGCGAGGCTGCCATCTTTGGCCGCAACGCGCAACGCGAACGGCTCGCCGCGCGGGACAACCATCGAATCGCCGTTCAAACCGATCACCGTGAGATACGTCTTCTGCGGCCAGGGCTGATTCGACATGCCAAACCACCGCTTCATCCACAGCCCCACCGACCACGGGCTGCACGCGGTGAGAATGAGCGGGATGATGATGAGTGCCGCGATGAGGCCGAAGCACAATTTCTGCCGGCGTTCATCGACGCGCGCGTCGAAGTCGATTCCTTCGAGGGACTGATAAGCACTGGCGACCGCGCGCTCGACCATCATGTTCGACGGCGGCGCGGGTGTGCTCAGCAACTGCGGAAGCTCCAGCACCGTCGCGACGCGCGGGGCGAGGATCATCTGCTGCTTCGCAGGCTCGCGCTTCGCGGCCTGGTCGAGCGTGTGCGCGAGCGTCACCGGATCGATCTGCGTGAGCATCGGCTGAAGGATCTCGCGCCAGATCTCCCAGCACAGAAACCCGATCGCGCCGAGCAACAACACCACACGCGCCGGCAGGCTGAGCCTCAGCGTGCGATCGACGATGTAGCTGAGGATCGCGAGCCCCACCGCGATCGCGAGCACGCGCGTGACGCCTTCGAGCAGCAGGTGCTTCCGCACGATCTGCTTGAAGCGCTCAAGCCGCGCGACCAGCCGCTCTCGCAGGCCGACAAGGTCAACAGAAGTTGGATCAACAACACTCACGTTTCAGTTCTTCTCTTCCTGTAGCACGGGCAACTTGCCCGTGCCTTCGCCGCGAAGCGGCACGGGCTGGTAGCCCGTGCTACACCAGGCGGAATCGTTTACGTAGCACCCATTCACAGAATAGGGCCAACAGCACTGTCCCGAACAGGATCGGCGCGTTCCAGATTTCCTGCCGGTCTTCCAGCACGCGCGCCACGCGCTTGATCTTGAACGCATCCGCGATTTCCTGCGACTGCGAGAGATCGAACACCCCGCCGTGCGATGCCTTCGCGACGGCTTGCAGCGTCACGAGATCGATGCCCGGATGCTCGTATTCGAGGTTCGGCAGCTCGACCGGCACCTGTAGGGTCGCCGCCCGCGCGACTTGCTTCAGATCCTGATCGCCGGTCCACACGCGAACGAAATGCAGGCCCGGGTTGTTCACCGGGAACGTCACGTCGAACGTCGTCGGATCGCCCGTCCGCGGCGAGAGCGTGATCGGCATCGTCGGTTGATCCGCCACCTCCACTTCTCCATGCAACGAGTCGAGCCCGCTGTCCCGATCCGTCGGGTTGTCGAAGTGCGCGGTGAGCGTCACCTGGCTGCCGGGCTTGTAGGTGCTGCGATCGGTCGTGAGCGTGTAGGGATACCGACCACCCAACTGTTTCGAACGACCAGCGCGGTCGATCATGCGCGCCCAGAAACCGTCGAAGTATTGTTCGTCGAGATAACGCCAGCGGTAAGTGCTGTCGAAGCCGACGAAGAACGTCCTTCCGGGGCCGACAAGCTGCGTCGCGAGCAGCACATGCGGGCCGTGTTCGTTGCGCATGCGCGGATCGCCGTGCCGCGCGAGCACGGTCGCGCCGGGCTTGGCCCGCGTCACGGGATAGTGCCAGAACATGCCGGGCATGCTCGCGAGGATCCGCTCGTTGTCGTCCGGCTTGTCGGCGAACTGAAAAATCGAATCCGTCTTGCCTTCCGGCGTGATCTCCAGCTTCCACGGCTCGCGCGAGCTCAGCTTCACCGAAACTTCCGTGCGATACAGTCCCGGCTCGCTCACCACGGGCAGCATCGACAGCCACGAAAGATTCGGATCTTCCTGACGGTCAAACAGCTGCTTCGTCATGCGCTCGCCCGCGACGTAGATCAGCCCGCCGCCGGCCTTGGCGACGAAGTCGGTGAGCATCTGGTTGTATTCCTGCGGCCAGAGCGCGGGATCCGGATCGTAGAGCACGACGCAGTCGTAATCGTTCAGCTCTTCCTGCGTCGCGGGGAGACGACGAATGCTTGGGTTGCCGGGCTGAACGTAATCGTTGTCGGCCGTCATCAGCCAGGTCGAGGCCGAGAGGCTCGTGTCGCGCAGCAGCGCGTTGCGGATGAATTCCACTTCCGGGAACGTCGAGCCGGCGATGAACAGCACGCGAATCTTCTGGCGGATGACGCGCACCTCGGCCATGCCGACGTTGTCGTCCTGCGTGAGCTCCGGGCCGACGTCTGCGATGCGTGCGCGGAACTCGAGCTTCACCGGACGATCTTCCTTGAACTCCAGGCCGATCGTCTGCACCTGCCCCGCTTCCTGCAGCGTGATCGGCTGATGCGAAATCGCTTCCCACGGCCCGCCATCGCGCCGCTTCTCAACCACAAGCGATGCCTGGCTGTTCGCCAGTCCCTTTGATTCGATGATCACGCGCAGTGGATTCGGATCGCGCACGAACACGACCGGCGATGCTTCGACTTTCACAAGCTTCGCATTCCGCGGACCCTCAGGTGTTCCCATCGCAAGCGCCACAACCGGAATCCCTTCGCCAGCAGCAAGCTCAGCAGCCTTCGACGGCACTTCACCCGTATTCGATTGCCCATCGCTGATGAGCAATATCCCCGCGAGCGGCTGCCCGCGGTATTCCGAGATCGCCTGTCGAATCGACGCACCGATCGCCGTCGCGCTCCGATCCACTTTGGAAGAATAAGACGTCGTCGCCTGCGAAGTCGGCGCCGTAGTCGCTTGCGTCTTCGCGGGATTCGCCGACTCTTCCACCAGTTGCGACGTAAACCCGCGCACCTTCACCACGCGATCGCCGCTCGCTTCGAGCTTCTCCTTCAACCCCGAATCAAGCAGATGTTCAGCCAGCGACCGACGCGTCCGATCGCGCAGCTCATTCAGTCCACCGGGAAGATTCAACGCCCCGACAAACTTCTTCGCCTGCGCATCATCGACGTACGCATCCTTCAACTCCATGCTCTCGGAATTGTCCGTCAGCACGAGCAGGTTCGACGGCACCATCTCCTTCTTCGAGAAGACCAGCACCGGCTCAACGAGCATCGCGACGACGCCGAGCAGCACGATCATGCGCAGCGACGTCAGCCCGACGCGCACCGGCAGCGAGAGGTTGCGCCCTTCGCGCCTGTACAGCCACAGCACGCCCCACGTGCCCGCAAACACGGCTAGCACCAGCAGGAGCATCCACTCATGCTTCGGCAGCGCGAGCCATTCCAAACGCCAATCGCCGCCCTGCGTCCAAGGCGCCGGCTTCACGCCGAAGAGGATTTGCAACAATCGATGCATAATCAACAGTTGGCAGTTGTCAGTTGGCAGTTGTCAGTGACTTCCTTTACTGCCAACTGCCAACTGTCAACTGACAACTTCTTTACCTTTCACGTCCGACCCAAACCGCGAAGACAGTTTCGATCGCGGTCATGCACAGCACGATGATCGTCAGCGTTTTCCAGATCTCCTGGCCGCGGGCGGTCAGCGCCGCTTCGTTGCCGGCGAAATGGATGATCTGCGGACGCAAGTTGCCCAGGAAGTTTTCGACCTGATCATCGCCGAGCGGTTCCAGGTCGCTCTCGGTTTTGTCGGGGCTGACGCAGACCAGTCGCGTCTGCTCGGCGCCCACGTTGTCCTTCCACCGCAGCGTGTACGGGCCAGCCGCGTTCGTACGCGTGTAGCGGAGGATCGGGCCGCCGTCCTGCGGTTTCGTGACCTCGACCGCTTCCATGCCTTCGCGATCGGGTGCGGTGATTTTTGGCTCGAGCGCGTTGTCGCCAGGCTGAAGCTCGATCTGGATGGCCTGACCGGCGGCGACGTTGTCCTGCGAGCGGTCGCCGCGCGCGATCGCCATCGCGGCCGAGCGCGTCGCGAGCAGGTACGTCGGATCGATCGGCCAATCGCCCCACGCCTTATCCGCGGTGATCGTCCAGAGGATGACCTTCCCGCGGCCGAAGGCTTTTTCGATAACGGCCGGATGTGACTCGGCGTCGTTCCAATGCGCGAGCACGCGCACGCCTTCGGCCTTCGCCGGCACGCTCACGGTCATGTACTTCTTCGCCTTGATGCGCGCCAGCGCCGCCGGCGTGAGCTTCGCCATGGGCGCGAGCGGTGAAGCGGCCACTTCATCCACGACGAGTCCCGTCGCGCCCTCGTCGTTCGTGCGATCGAGCTTCGCGGAGAGCAGGCCGCTGCCGTCCTTGAACAGCCGCTGGTTCCAGTTGTCGATGTCCACCTGATCGCCGACGAAGAGCATCAGGCCCATGCCCTGCTGCACCAGGCGCTCGACGTTCGCCAATTGCCCCGCCGGGATCTGCGCGACGTTCGCGATCACCATCACATCCGACGGCGCGATACGCGTGCTCGGCCAATCGGTGTCGCCGACGCGCTGAATGTGCCACGCTTCCTTGCCGACGGAGAACGAGAGGCCGAGGAAATCGGTTTCGCTTTCGAATGGGCCATTGCCGATTTCGCCGTCGATCATCGCGACATCGAGCGTCGGGCGGACGTTCAGGCAGAGCCAGCGCGAATCGTCCGGCGCGAGCACGTCATTCGGCATCTTCAGTTGCAGCGGATATTGGCCAGGCTTTTGAAGGTTGATGCTGATCGGCACTTCGGTGACCTTGCCCGGCGGAAGGTCCGGCAGGATCACCGGCCGCGCTTCGCCGGCGATCGTGAGCACCGCCTGCGCGCCGCTGATGGACGACGGCGTGTCGTTTCGCACGAGCGCCTTGAGGTTGATCGTATCGCCGGGCAAGGCGATCGCGTCTTCCTGTTCGAAGCTGAGCAGGCTCGCGTTCGTCGTCTGGCGAACGCCGACATCGATAATGCGCATCGCGACGTTTGCACCGGCCCACTTGTTGGCGATCTTCGCGACATCATCGCTCCAGCCGGAGCGACGCAGATCGGTGACGATGATCACTTCCTTCGACGGGAACGGCGCGGCGTTGATGGCGTCATCCGCATGCTTGAGCGCGGCCGACCAGTCGTTGTGCGCATCGGTGACCTTCAGCGTTGCGATCACGCTCGCGAGCTTGTTCGCGTCTTCCAGATGCACATCGCGAACGAGCGGGGACGTCGGGGCGGATGTCGTGAAGACCGTGAGGCTGTCCTGCGTCCCGATGTTCTTGATGAGCTGAGTGGACGCGTCTTTCGCGAGATCAAACGTCGTGCGCGTCTCCTGCTGATACGCCATCGAGAGCGAATCATCGATGACGATGACGCGCGCCGTGCGGCTTCGCGCCGCGAGCCATCCACCGACGCCCGCACGCGAAAGCACCGGCCGGGCAACCGCGAGGATCAACGCGATGATCATCAGCGTGCGAAGGATCAGCAGCAGCAATTGCTCGATCCGCAGCCGCCGACGATTCGTCTTGATCGTCAGCTTCAGGTACTTCATCGGCGCCCAATCCACGATCTGGAACCGCCTGCGGTTGAGCAGGTGGATAATGATCGGCACCGACGCAAGCACGAGGCCGAAGAGGATGGGGGCTGCCAGAAACGTCATGGGTAATCAAAATGCAACCGCGAAGGCGCGAAGATCGCGAAGGAGAACGCGAAGAAAGAGTAGATTCCTTCGCGTTTGTTCTTTGCGCCCTTCGCGCCTTCGCGGTTGCTCTTATTTCCTTTCACTCAGCTTGCCCGCGCGTCTTCCGCGATCGCCTTGATTGCGGTGGTGAAGGTAATGCGCGAGCGCGCTGCCGAGCTCATCCGATGTCTGCATCAGCACGTGATCGATCCCCGCGAAGCGGCAGCGCTCGGCGACCTCATCGATGAACTTTTCCATCGCGGCCTTGTAGGCCTTTCTAAATGCCCATGGCTCGGCGAAGAGTTCTTCGTTGCCTTCGATGTCCTTGAACAGGACCGAGTCGTTGAACGGCAACTCGATTTCGTCCTTGTCGAGCACGTGGAAGATGATGATCTCGTGGCCCTGGAACTGCATTCGGCCAAGCGCGGCGTAGAACGCGTCTAGATCGCACAGCAGATCCGAGATGATGCACACCACCCCGCGGCTGTGGATCTGGTCGGCGACCTTCATCATCACACTGCCGAGCTCGGTCGTGCGATCGGGACGGGCGCGCTCGAGCACGTCGATGATCTTCGAGAGCTGCATGTTCGTCGCGATCGGGCGGAGCCACACGCGTTCCTGGTCGTCGAAGACGGCCATGCCCACCGCGTCGCGCTGCTTCACGCACAGCGCCGCGAGCGAGGCCGCCAACGTCGCGGCGTAGTTGAACTTGTTCATCGGCCCGCGGCCGTAACGCATGCTCGCGCTGGCGTCGAGAAGGATCGTGCAGCGGAGGTTCGTCTCCTCTTCGAATCGCTTCACGTAATAGCGATTGCTGCGCGCGTAGGCGCGCCAGTCGAGGCGCTTTAAATCATCGCCGGGGGAATACTCGCGGTAGTCGGCGAACTCGACGGAGACGCCATGCAACGGGCTGCGATGCAGTCCGCTGATGGTCCCTTCGACGACGCGCTGTGCGCGCAGGCCGAGCTTGGTGATCCGCGCGAGGATCTCAGGCTTTAAGAATGCGTTCAAGTCGGCCATGGCCTGCCTCGGCGGTTGCGTGCACGGGGATGGTGTCGATCAGCTTCTTGATGACGGTCTCGGTCGTCTGGCCTTGTGATTCGGCGTTGTAGTTGAGCACGAGGCGATGCCGCAGCACGCTCGTCGCCATCGCGTGGATGTCTTCGATCGCGACCTCCGGCCGGCCGTCGAGCGCCGCCCGCGCCCGCGACGCCATGATGAGCGACTGTCCGCCGCGCGGGCCGACGCCCCACAGCACCCAGTCCTTCACGAACTGCGGCGCCTTCGGATCCGCGTGGCGCGTCGCGCGCACGAGATTCGAGATGTAGTTGACGCAGAAATCGCTGACGGGAACTCGTCGCACGACCTCCTGCAACTGCAGCATCTCCGCGCCGCTCAGCACCGGCGTGGGATCGACCGGCGTGTGCGTGGTGGTCATGCGATAGATCTTCTGCTCTTCCGCTTCGTCCGGATAACCGACGAAGATCTTGAGCAGGAAGCGGTCGAGCTGCGCTTCGGGCAGCGGATAGGTGCCTTCCTGTTCGATCGGATTCTGCGTCGCGAGGACGAAGAACGGATCGGGCAACTGGTGACGCTTTCCGCCGGCGGAGACCTGCCGTTCCTGCATCGCTTCGAGCAGCGCGGCCTGCGTCTTCGGCGGGGTACGGTTGATTTCGTCGGCGAGCAGCACGTTCGCGAAGAGCGGGCCGTGCACGAACTTGAAGCTGCGCTCGCGCGTCTCGCGATCTTCGTACAGCACTTCGGTCCCGGTGATGTCGGCGGGCATCAGGTCGGGCGTGAACTGGATGCGATTGAAGTCGAGCGACAGGCATTTTGACAGCGTGCGCACGAGAAGTGTCTTCGCGAGGCCCGGCACGCCTTCCAGGATGCAGTGCCCGCGGGCGAAAAGCGACACAAGCAGCTGTTCGACGACGTCTTCCTGGCCGATGATCGTGCCGGCGATCTGCTCTTTGATGCGATCGCGCGCGCTGCGAAGTTTCGCGAGGCCTTCGAGGTCGCCTTGTCCGTTGTTGTGTGCGCTCACGTTACGTCTCCCTGTTCTGATCCAGCTCCATCGTGCAAACCGTCATCCTGAGCGAAGCGAAGGATCTCCAAATCGAAAGCCACTCTCGATCCCGAAATCCTTCGCTGCGCTCAGGATGACGGAATCGGCAATTCAGTAACGACTACCGTTGGTAGATCGGCAAAAACTTGTACGGCAACTGGAGGATCACCAGCGCGATGCTCGTGCCGTAGATGTTGCCGATGCCGTCGCCGGACCAACTGCCTTCTCGGGCCTGCATCCTTAAAAGCTGATCGCGCGCGCCGGGGAAATATTCGTCCCAGTACTTGTCGCCGGCCTGGTAGAACGCCTGCGACGCGTACAGGTGCGTGTAGTAGTCGTGCCCGCCGCCCTTGCTCCACTGGTTCTTCTGCTGATCGAACTGCTTCTTCACATAGTGCAGACACGCGTCGGCCAGTTTCGAATCGTAATCGCCGGCGTTGTACAGCGTCGCGATGGCAGCGGCGCTGATCGCGATGCGCGGTCCGCCGCCGGAGCCGAGCGAATACTGAATGCCACCTTCGGGCGTCTTGCAGCGCTCGAGGTACTTCACCGCTTCTTCGATCGTCCCCTTCGGGACGGTGAAGCCGGCGTTCTGGGCGGCGCGAAGTCCCTGGATCTGCGTAACGGTGACCGAACCTTCATCGCCACCACCCGGCGAGTACGTCCATCCGCCGTAGTTGCTCTGCGCGCGAGCGGTGAGATCGACGGCCGCCTGCACGATCTTCTTCATCGCCGCACGGTTGCGCTCATCGGTCTCCATGCCGTAGCACTGCGCCATGAACATCAGCGCAAAGCCGTGGCCGTGCATCGGCATGCCGGATTCTTCGGATGCGCTCGTGATCAAGCCATTCGGCCGGCCTTGCGTGATGAGATAGTTCACCACGCGGCGAACGTTATCCGCATACGGCCCACGATTCGGCGTATTCCCGTTGGCGAGGAACGCCATCCCGCCGAGCGCCGCCATCGTCACGGGATACGCGACGCAATCCTGGCCATTGTTCCAGTTGCCGTCGTCGCTCTGGCTCTTGGCGAGATAGTCGAGGCCATTCTTGATCGACTTCTGCGTCGCGGCGTTGATGTACTTCGGCAGCAATTCATCCGCGGCGCGCGCACGAAGCGTGATCGCAGACGCAAGAAGAATCACGAGGCTGATTCTCGTGTAGCCGGCGAGCTTGCTCGCCGTTCTTCGGCTCACGGAACACGGCGAGCAAGCTCGCCGGCTACACGCAGAGGTTTTGGTTGCAAATGCAATCATTACCTTACTTCGCGATTTCGAACTGCACCGTGAGTGCAACCTTGATCGGGATCTCGGTAAACATCTGGCTGGTGAGATCGGTCCCTTCCGTCGGGGCGCGCATCGCGTTGCCGTACGGATCGACCGAGACGTTGACGTTCGGGCTGCCACCAACCACGCCTTCGCGGATCGAAACGATCTTTCCGAGCTTCACGCCGGAGAGATCCGCCAATCGCTGCGCGCGGTTCCTGGCGTTGTCCATCGCGTCTTTGTAGGCGGCGTCGCGCAGATCCTTTGGATCTGGAAGCTTGAAGGTGATCATGCTCTGCGCGCGGCCCTGCTGCATCGCCATCTGCATCTGGTAATAGTTCTGCGGAAGGCCCGGTCCGACGACGAGTCCGTTATCCTTCGCGGTGTCGAGCACCTTCAGCAGCGTGTCCATCAACTTTTCGTTTTCGATCTTGTCGAGATCCTTCAGCACGAGCCGCAGCTGCTCGGCCACCTGGACTTTCGCTTTGGCGTTCGCGCCGGCCTGCATGCCGCGCATCATCTGCATCTGCATGTTCTGGTCCATCGCCTGGTTGACGGTGAAACCCTGCGATTCGATCGCGAGCGACGCCAGCTTCAGATTGTTCAACGCGTCCACGGCGTGCTTCTTAGCGTCGCGATATTTCACGATCGCGTCGGCGGCGAGTTCGGCGTCGCCGGCGACGAGCCCGCTGATCTCGACCTGCGTCGGGCGCGACTTCGCTTCGCCGTTGCCGATGACCGTGATGCCGTCGCTGTTGTCGGCAGCGCGAAGCGGCGCCGTGCTGATGAGCATCGCCGTCAGCGCAATCCCAAATCGTTTGAAGAGCTTTTGAATTGATGTCATGGAGCAGCCCTGATTTCGTAGGGTGGGCACCGCCCACCATTTCAGAAGGTGGGCGGTGCCCACCCTGCAAGAGATCTATTTCGCCGCGGTCGCGGCCGTCTTGTTCAGCGGATACGCGGTTACCTTGAGATTCGACACCGCGATCAGCTTGTCCGGCATCACGTACAACTGTCCGCCGAGCGCATCGCGATCCGCGCCGCGGAAGATGCGCTTCGTGTCGCCCGTCTTCGCATCGATCTGGAAAATCCCGCGGCTGACGAACGCGTAGAAACTGTCACCCGCGGTGATCGGCCGCATCTGGCCGGTGAGCGCCGGAAGCCGCAGGCTCCAGAGCATTGGACGTTCGCCGTTCATGTCGATCGCGCTCGCTTCGTCGCCAAGCAGCAGCATGCGCTGCGGGCCCACCGAGGCGATCTGATCCGCGGCCGACGCCGGCCGACGCCAGCGGAGCGTCGGGCCCGACAGATCGATGTCGTACACCGCGTCGCCGCTCGTCTCTTTAATAAAGAGGTCGCCGCCGCGAATCACCGCGACCGCCGGCGATTCGATCGGCTTGGAAACCTGCTCACCCCAATAGTAATTCTGATTTCCCACCATCGGCGGAGCGCCGAATGTGAACGCCCACTCCACGCGTCGTGCGGCCATGTTCACCGCGAGCAGCGCGTAGTTGTTCGTCAGCACGTAAAGCATCTCGCCGCGCTGCACGAGCGTCGGCGTGGGGATCTGCGGCTCGCCGCGATACGAGTTGCCGACCTGCATCGTGCCCAGCGGCATCGACCACTCGAGCCGGCCGGTGTCCAGCTTGATCGACAGCAGGCTCAGATCGCGCGAGTTCTGTGGCGCCGCGACGGCGAGCACAGATTGCCCTGAAACAATCGGCGAGCCCGCAAAGCTCCACGAACTGAGCGACCCGGATTCGCTCGACCACTTCTGCTTGCCGGTTTCGCCGATGAGACAGCTCAGGCGAAATGGTTCCTGATAGTTCACGCGCTTGATCGGCACGCGCACCGCCAGCACGAATTCGCCGGCCGGAATCATCATGTAGCGATCGGTGTCGAGGCCGTAGTTCGCGAACTCCTGCGCTTTGCCGATGATGTCGGTGAACTTGTCGGTGCGCCACAGCAGCTTGCCGCTCTTCGCGTCGAGCGCGAAGCAGATGCCGAGGAAGTTCACGTAGACGCGCTTCTCATCCACCGTCGCCGGCGGAACGAAGTTCGTCAGGTTGCTCATCCACTGGCCCCAGCCCATGTTGTTGAGGCTGTTGCGGAGCGCTTCCATGACTTCTTCGCCGGCGAACTCCATCTGCCAGAGCGGCTCGTCCTTTTCCGGCAGGCGGAAATCGGATTGAGCGACTTCTTCGTCGATCGGCTTGGTCGTGCTGGAGGAGATGAGCGAGTCGATGTATTCCGCGACGGCGATTTCGTTTCCCGCGACGATCACTTTCTCCGCGGCGAACTTTTCATGCACGGTCTGTGCGAGATCGCGCAAGCGGGCGATCTGCCCGCTCCGCGAAAGTGCGACGGCGCGCTTCACGCAAAGCTTCGCGGGGGAAAGGTCGGCATCGGGCGCATTCGACATGACGGATGCCCACGTGGCCTCGGCCGCGAGGAAATCGCCGGTTTCGAAGTAGGCGTCGCCGAGTCGATCCGCCGCGAGAGGTCCGACGCTCGTCACGAAGAACTGTTCGTACACCTTGCGCAGCGCGGGGATTTCATCCGCGGCGTCCGGCGACTTCGCCTGCTCGAACATCTGCTTCGCCTTGGCATCATTAAATGCGCGATACGCTTCGCGACCTTCCGGCGGAAGCGACACGAGGCTCTTGAAGATGCGGACGTTGCTCGGGAACCAGAAGCCGTCCTTCGCCTGGATCATTCCCTTCGACGGTGTTTCGGTCAGAGTCGTGATGGAACGGAACGCGAGATCCCACGCTTTCTTGTCGCGGTAGCGCTCGAAGTCGGTCAGCGCGTCGATGATCTTTCGGTCTTCTTTCTTAAGCTGGAATCCGCCGGGCTGGTTGGTCTGCTCTTCGTCCCCCATCGCCATCTGCGCCATGACCTGCGCTGAAGCGCGCGGCGCGAGGAGATTCATCGCGACGACGAGAGCGCACAAGGTCTGTAGGCACCGCTTCACGCAGTCATCAACGGCGAGTGGTCGCAAGGAATGACCCTCTAATGGTCTAATGCCCGCCCTGTGGGGACGCCCGTACGTGAGCATAAGGGTTATCCCCGCAGGTCTTTGAAGTCAACCCTGCCGAGCAAGGGCGACCACCGCTATATGGCCGCCCGCGCGCAGAACAGGACACAAAACATAGTCGCACGAGACGGCGAAAGGTTTCAAAAAGAAAACGGAAGGCTTATTAGAGTCGGGCGGCAACGGCAGAGAATCGTCAGGCAGGAAAAAAAGGCCGAGGCCGGATTCGAACCGGCGAATACCTGATTTGCAATCAGGCCCCTTAGTCCACTTGGGTACTCGGCCAGGGACGGCGGATTCTATTCGGACTTGGGGATCTTCTCAACCGCTCAAAACTTCACTGCTCGTTGAAGACGTTGTGCTTTGGGCGTGAGCGGAGGATTTCGGCTTTGCCCCAGGCGACGGCTTTGGCGAATTCGGGGCTTTGAAGGAACTTGACGTAGGCTTCTTTCGATTCCCACTGGCTGAGGATCACGTAGCTGCCGCGGGATTCGATGTCTTCGTACATGTGCGATTCGACGTGGCCTGGGAGTGTCTTGAGCAGTTTCAGCACGCCGAGGAATCCCTGCTCGAATTCTTCTTCCTTGCCGGGCTTCACTTCGTAATGCATGCCGATGGTGGTCATGGATGGGTGTTTCGTATTTTGTGTTTGGTGTTTCGACCCACCCAAAATACAAAACACCCAACACAAAACAACAATGCATCGGAGCAACCTCATGAACACGCATCCGCTCACGCCGGAACAAGTCAAGCAGTTTAGTGACGACGGCTATCTCATCTGCCGTGGGTATTACGATCGCGAGGAGATGGATCTGCTGCTGCACACCGCGCGGGCGGATCACAATATGCTGAGCCACAACATCCCGGTGAAGGATGCGAGCGGCCGGCAGAGCAAGCTGTCGCTGTGGAATCATCCCGGCGACGACATCTACGGGATGTTCTCCCGCGGACGGCGCATGGTCGATGGGATGGAGCAACTGCTCGGCGACGAGGTGTATCACTACCATTCGAAGATGATGCTGAAGGAGCCGAAAGTCGGCGGCGCGTGGGAGTGGCATCAGGATTACGGCTATTGGTATCAGAACGGCTGCCTGCTGCCGGACATGGCCAGCGGATTGATCGCGGTCGATCGCGCGACGAAGGAGAACGGCTGTCTCCAACTGCTCGCCGGCACGCACAAGATGGGCCGCGTCGAGCACGGCAAGTTCGGCGAGCAAACCGGCGCCGATCCCGAGCGCGTGAAGGTCGCGATCGAGCGCTATTCGATGGTCTACTTCGAAGCCGAGCCCGGCGACGTCCTCTTCTTCCACGCGAATGTGCTGCACGCCTCCGCCGCCAACACCAGCCAGAATCCGCGGTGGTCGCTCATCTGTTGCTACAACACGAAGTCGAACGATCCGTATAAGAAGTCGCATCACCCGAATTACACGCCGTTGAAGAAGGTTGATGACGATATGATCAAGAAGGTAGGGGCGAAGGGATCAGGCGTCGATCAAAATTCGTTCTTGAAGAAGGAAGAAGACCGGACGATCGCCGGCGGCAAGAAGTAGAATGGACGTTCGTTCAATCCTGAAGGAGTGACGCATGAAGCGACGAACCATCACCCTACCGGAACTGGCATTAGTTGGCGGAACGCGCGCCGCTTTGGGCGCGGGGCTTGGATTGCTCCTCGCGGATCGGTTGAATGATGATCAGCGACGCGCGGTTGGCTGGACTTTGTTCGCGGTCGGCGCGCTGACGACCATCCCGCTGGCGGCGAGCATGCTGTCCCGCGATCACGTTGTTCGACAGCCAACATCGTTGCGCGGGGCGCAGGAAGACGACGCATCACTGCTCGCGCACGCGTGAAACACACATTGGAGGGCGAGGCTCCTGCCGAGCCGCTTCTTCCAGTTCACGAAACGGCTCGGCGAGATCCTCGCCCTCCAAACTGAATGTCCGATTCTCTCCACTATCTCGCGCCTCTCCCGCGCAACAAATCTGTAGCGATCGGTTGCATCGGCGCCGGCTTCATCATGGCCGATTGCCATCTCGTCGCGTACCGCGCGAATGGGCTGAACCCAATCGCCATCGCATCTGAGGATTTTGAGAAAGCACAGGCGGTCGCAAAGCGACATGAGATCGATCGCGCGTTTCCGAACTATCACGAACTGCTGAACGATAAGCGGATTGAGGTGCTCGACATCGCGGTCCCACCGGATGTGCAACTGCAAGTCATCCGCGACGCGGTGAAGCATCGCGATCACATCCGCGGGATTCTCGCTCAGAAGCCGCTGGGGATGAACTTGGCGGAAGCGCAGGAGATCGTGCGGTTGTGTGACGAGGCGGGGATCACGCTGGCGGTGAATCAAAACATGCGGTTCGATCATTCGGTGCGCGCGTGCAAGGATCTGCTCGACCGCACGCTCCTCGGCGAGCCGGTGCTGGCGACGATCGACATGCGCGCGGTTCCGCACTGGATGCCGTGGCAACAGCGGCTCGGATGGGTCACGCTGCGGATCATGAGCATTCATCACCTCGACACTTTCCGCTACTGGCTCGGCGATCCGGTGCGCGTCTTCGCGAGCACCCGGCCCGATCCGCGGACGGCGAAGAAGTTCGCGCACGACGACGGCATTTGTCTGTACATTCTCGAATTCGCGAACGGCGCGCGGGCAATGGGCTGCGACGATGTGTGGACGGGCCCGGCGCTCGAAGGCGCCGAGAGCGACATCGGCATCAAGTGGCGGGTCGAAGGCACGGAAGGCCTGGCGCGCGGGACGATCGGCTGGCCGAGCTATCCGAAGCGCACGCCGAGCACGATCGACTACACGACGACGGCCGAAAAGAAGTGGCATTCGCCGCGGTGGGACGAGGCGTGGTTTCCGGATGCATTCATCGGCCCGATGGCGGAGCTGCTCATCGCGCTCGAAGAGAATCGCAAGCCGTCGATCAGCGGCGACGATAATCTGAAGACGATGGCGCTGGTCGATGCGTGTTACACGTCGGCACGCGAGCATCGGGTCGTGGATTTGGGAACATGAACATGGAACCACCAAGACACAAAGCTCACAAAGCGGTGTCAGCAAACGGTGCACCGCTTCGTGTCTTCGTGGCTTTGTGGTTCGTTTTGATTGGGAAGCAATGAAGCTTGGACTTATTAATTCCGCGTTCGCACAGGCAGGCAAGGGAACGGCGTTTGGCATCGAGCAGACGAAGCGGATCGGCTTCGACACCGTCGATATCTTCACCGACCCGCTCGACATTGACGTCGTCGAGCGGAAGCTGATCAAAGAGACCGCAAAGCGATGTGGGCTGCCGATCAAGAGCCTGTGCTGTGTGGCGGTGGGACTGGTGGATTTTAATCCTTCGGTGCAGCGGTTCAGCGTCGATCGGGTGAAGGCCTTTCTCGATCTCACATATGAGTTAGAGGCCGAGAACGTGCTGCTCGTCGTCGGCGAATACATCTGGCAGCAGGAAGTGATTCCGCCGGCGGAGCAGTGGCGGACCGCGGTGGAGAATGTCCGCAAGTGCGGCGAGCATGCGCAGAAGCTCGGCCTTGAGATCGCCATCGAGCTCGAGCCATTCAAACTGTCGCTGGTGAATAGCATCGACACGATGCTGGCGTTTCTCGACGACGTCGGCCTGCCGAACGTTCAGGCCAACTGCGACATCTCGCATTTGCATCTCGTGAAGACCGATCCAAAGGAAGTCGCGCGGCTGAAGGATCGCATCGCCCACGTGCACCTCTCCGACTGCAACGGCGTGACGCATGGCGATTTACCTCCCGGCCGCGGCGTTACGCCGATCATCGATTACCTCCGCGCGATTCGCGACACGGGATTTGATCGTACGGTCAGTATCGAACTCGAGTATTCGCCGGAGCCGGCGAAGATCGTGGAGTGGGTGGAAGAAGCGTATCGCGAGACGGACAAGATCATGCAGGAACTCGCTTGTCGAGGATGACAAGCTCCCTCGGCGGCTGCCTCAGCTTTGCTGAGGCAGGGAGTGTCTTGCAGCTCTAGCCCGTTGCGCGAACGACGCGCGTCTTACTGCCGCGCTCGACCCTCACCCTTACCCTCTCCCTTTCAGGGAGAGGGGATCATGCGGCGCGCGACTGACGCTTGTTAACTTTCGATCGAGACGATGATGTCGCCCGCGTCGCCTTGCGCGCGATCGGTGCCTGCGCCGCCGTCGAGGATGTCGTTGCCTTTTCCGCCGATGAGGAGGTCGTCGCCGGACTCGCCGTAGAGTTTGTCGTTGGAGCTTCCGCCGAGCAGCAGGTCGTTGCCCGTGCCGCCGAAGAGGCGGTCGACGCCGTCGCCGCCGTCGAGTGTGTCGTTGGCGCCATTGCCGTAGAGGCGATCGTTGCCGGTTCCGCCGGTGATGGAGTCGCGGCCGTTGGCGCCGGAGAGTCGATCGTCGCCGGCGCCGCCGGTGATCACGTTTCGTCCGCCCCCGCCGGTGAGTGTGTCGTTGCCGTCTCCGCCGACGAGCGTGTCATCGCCGTCGCCGCCGTTCACGTAGGTTCCGATTACTTCACTGCCGATCACGACCGAGTCATTGCCGGCGCCGGTGGTTGCTTCGATCCTCGCGATCGCGCCGGCGCCAAATGCGCGCGTCACGCCGTTCTCGGTGAGCGTGAGGATGTCGTCCGTTTCGCTCAGGCCGATGCTGTCGGCGCTGGCGGTGCCGGAAATCGTCAGCAGCGTGCCGGTGGTCTTCGCGGAGAGAACATCCGCGAAAAGCGTCTTCGCGTTCGTCGCCGCGGGCGCCATGCTGCCGGGCATGATCTGAATGTTCGACAGATCGAAACCCGGCGACGCCCCGCCGTTGTCGAGGCTGACGATCTTGACGGCGATCACCGTTCCCGTGAATCCGATCGACGCAAGATCAAACCGATTCGCGCGCCCCGCGCGGGCGATGCCCAGCAGCGACCAGCTCACGTTGTCCTGGCTCACCCACACCTTCGCGCGCTCGCCGGTATCGACAAACTCGCGCACGACCAGATCCGTGCCCGGTCCGTCGATCATCGCTTCGTCGGCGAAGCCGAGCGTTACGTATGAGTTCGTCGGCAGCGAAAGGTAATCCGTCGTCGGCGCTTCATCATCGCCGAGCACCACGCCGAGACTCACGCGCCGGGCAATGTCGCTGTGGCTGTCTCCGCCGATGGGACCTTTCGTACCGCTCGCGCCGCTGTTCTTGAAACCGGCGACGACGTCCGCGTATCCGTCGCCTTCCGCGGACGTGTTGTTCGTTTCGCTGAAGGTGAGGTTGTCGAGTCCGATCTGATCGCCGTTTGCGCCGAGGTTGCTTGCGTCGATGCGCACGCGCACGACGCGCGACACGGCCGAGTTAATGGTGATGGTCGTATGCCGCACGCCGACGCCGTCGCCGGCGATGACGGTGTTTGTGTCGGAGAAGAGAACGTTGCCGACCGCATCGGTGACGCGGATCGATTTGATCGTGCGATCGACGTTTCCGGCCGACGCGAGATCGAACGATGCGAGCGACACTTCATGGCCGAGGTCGGCGGTCAGAACGATGTCGAGCACCCCGCCCGCGGCGTCGCCTGCAAAGATGACGTTGCTGAGATCGCCGTAGCCGCTGGAAGCTTGTCGTACGTTCGACGCGACGGGGCCGTAATCGGTGGTGATGCTCGGAGTGATTCCGCCGCTGGTCGAATAAATGAAGCCGTCCTGCGCGACGTTGAGCACGCGGTCGCCGTAGCGCGGATCGATGGATCCGCCGTCGGCCGTGACCGGCGCGAATGTCAGGACGGTGAGCAATCGCCGTGGTTCGAGGGATTCAGCCGAGATTGGTTGCGCGCGCACGCATCTCTCCTCCGGTGCCCATCCCCAGTGCCGCGCACTTTACACGGAGTCGCGGGTCGGATGAAGCTTATCGAGCGCTTTGATTATGGCGGCGACTTCACGAAAGGATTGCCATCCCGGTGGCCGGAAGATCGATGTGCACCCAGGCGCGGCCGTCGGGGTCCTGTTGAACGATGACGGTCTGGTCCGCCGGCGGGTTGGCCAACTGGCTCGGGTCCCAATCGCCGCGATACAGGATCTGCATCGAACTGCCCGGCGGATGGATGGCGGCGTCCACGGTGATATCCGCCCCGCGGGCTTCCGTGCCGTGTGTGTTGAGAGCAATCAGGACGGACCGATTCTCGTGCAGGCGCGACCACGCGAGGATCTCGCCCTGCCGTGACGGCTCGAAGTTTTCGCCGAGCACGCGCGTTTCGCGGACGTGAAGCGAGCCGTGTTGCAGACACGCGCCGACGTGATCGTCGCCATTGCGCAATCGCGCGATCGCGGCGACGCGCTGATACGTCGGGTGTTCCGGATTAAAGAAGTGACTTTCCAGCACATTGGGATCCTAAGCTTAGAATTCCACGTGGACAAGTTGTCGCG